>FRDC01004588.1_pt1 | contig 142082 bp, 146 predicted proteins | sample 1106171 | NCBI WGS metagenome assembly FRDC01 (sample SAMEA3930566, study PRJEB13176) | freshwater metagenome | biome: Drinking water system; feature: drinking water; material: water | place: Singapore | collected 2014-12-20 | reverse complement strand
GCAATGTAATCCGGCCTTTTGTGCGATGCTGGGCTACACCGAAGAAGAATTGCGCGGGTTGACCGTCCACGGGCTGATCCATCCCGACGATCTGGCCGGGAACCGGGCTGGAATCGAGCGGCTCATACAGGAGGAATCGTCGAGCTTCGAGACCGAGAACCGGTATGTGCACAAGCAGGGGGAGCCGGTCTGGGCGCACAAGTTCGTCTCGCTGCTGCGCGACCATGCGGGCAAGGCGAAGTATCTGGTGGTCCTTGTCACGGATGTGACGGAACGACGACAAGCGGAACAGGCCTTGCGCGAGGCTCAACAGAAGCTGCAGCGTTGGAACGTCGAGCTGGAACAGACGGTCACCGTGAAGACCGCCGAGCTGATGCAGTCGCAGGAGCGTCTGCGCGCGCTGGCCAGCGAATTGAGCCTGGCGGAGCAGCGGGAACGGAAACGGCTGGCGACCGAGCTGCATGACCATCTGCAACAGATGCTGGTCTATGGGAAGATGACGATCGGACAGGGGAAGCGTCGGATCGCCGACGTGCCGGCCGCGGCGGAAGTGATGACGAAGGTGGACGATGTCCTCTCGGAGGCGCTGACCTATAGCCGCACGCTGGTCGCGGAACTGAGCCCGCCGGTGTTGCGGGATGAGGGATTGGCCGCCGGTCTCAGGTGGCTGGGCGAGTATATGAAGAAATACAATCAGACGGTCACGGTCCTGATCCCGGAACAACAGGAACTCAAACTTCCGGAGGCTCACCGTGTCTTGCTCTTTCAATCGGCCAGGGAACTCCTCATCAACGCCTCCAAACATGCCGGGACGGGCCAGGCGACGATCCTCATGGAACAACGCCATGGGCATCTGCGCGTGACGGTGAGCGATGAAGGCAAGGGGTTCGACCTGGCCGCGGGAACGGCGGGAACACCTAGTGGCGGGATCTCGTCGAAGTTTGGTTTACTGAGCATACAGGAACGGATGAAGGCGCTGGGCGGATCGTTCACCATCCAATCCGCTCCGGGGCAGGGAACCGCCGCGACGCTGGTCCTGCCCTTGGCCATGGAGGCCGAGCGGCACGCGCCGTACCCGACGACCACATCTGTTGTCCGTGCGGCGGTAAGTAAAGAGGGGACATCCGTGGCGCTTATGAAAGAACGAACCATGGTGCCGGTGTTGCTCGTGGATGATCATGCGATGGTGCGGCAAGGCCTTCGCGCGGTGCTGGATGCCTACGAAGACCTTCACGTGGTCGGAGAAGCTCGAGACGGGGCGGAAGCGGTGAAGTGCGTCGAGGAGCTCCGGCCTCGCGTGATCGTCATGGACATCAACATGCCGAAGATGACCGGCATCGAGGCGACGGAGCAGATCAAGACCAAGTGGCCGGAAACCATCGTCGTCGGCATCTCCGTGAACAGCGACAACGACGACAGCAACGCGATGAAGCGAGCCGGAGCGGTCGTCGTGCTCGCCAAAGACAAGGCGGTCGATCAGCTGCACGACGCGATCGTTCACGAGGTCGGCGCAGCCTCGGAAAAATTTTCCCCCTCCTCCCACTGACCGACCCCCGTAGCACTCATCGTTCACGAGTCTTCTCGCTCGAACAGATCCGATTCCTCCAGCGGCGAAGGTGGTCCGAAAATATTCGAATGACCTGATTTTTCTTAGACTCTCCCCCTAGGAAACCCCCTAGTTCTTCATGAACCTCATTGTGCCGGCGAGGTGATGAGCGTACGATGCTTCCCTTCGTACCGCACAGTACGGGCGCCTCTCTAACCATCCACCGCGCGAGGAGCCACGCAATGTAGTGAAAACGAAGCGTGGAGAAGTCATGACCCGTTCTCACCAATGGACCATCATCAACGTCAACGACTCTTCGACTACGCAAGCCTCGTCCGTTCAGCATCTCCGCGAGGCCGGATACCGGGTGATTGAGGCCTCCACCAATGAGGAAGCCTGCTCCATGGCGGAGCGGGAAGGAGCGGCGCTGCTGCTCTTGCGCGAGCAAGAATCGGAGGCATTTCATGTCTTGGCCGACCATGCGCCTGCGCTCCTCTGGATGAACGGGCCGGACGGCTGCGAGTTCGTCAATCAGGCGTACCTCGATTTTCTTGGAGTGCATGATGTTGACGTGCGAGGGTTCGATTGGGCGCAGTATGTCCATCCCGACGATTGCAAGGGCTACGTCGCAGCCTATCTGGAAGCCCTGGCCGAGCGCCGGTTGTTCGAAGCGACCTTCCGTTTCCGGCGCCATGACGGCGAATACCGCTGGATGAAATCCGTCGGCACGCCGCGATTCGGGCCGGATGGAGGTTTTCTCGGCTATGTCGGCTCCACGATCGACGTGACGGAGCTTCAAACTCGTGCGTTCAACTATCCGTCACCTACCAGTACAGGCTCTGATCGGAACGGCGAACTGCACCGGCGGTTTCGTACCGCTTCCACATGGCTTGCGTCGATGACAGCCTGTATCGCCGGTCTGGTTTTAGTCGGGTGGGGGTTCGGCCTCACGCTGCTCACCAGCATTTCGTCGTCGTTCATGTCCATGAAAATCACGACAGCCGTGGGGTTTCTGTGTTCCGCAGGGTCGGTGCTGCTCTTCAATACGAGAAGGAGCAAGTCGAATTCAGGAGCGGAGAAGGCTCTTGGACTCGCGTCGATCACGTTAGCTGTTCCAGCTGTCCTGCTTGGGTTCGGTACCTTGCTCGGCTATTCAGTCGGATTGGCAGGGGACGCCACGCATCCGGGGTGGATGGCGCAGGCCACCGCCGGGTGCTTCGTGTTGTTGTGGGTTGCGCTGATGTTCGCGAATCGCTGCGGCCGCATCAGTGAACGAATTTCGGAATTCTCGACGTTTCTCGTGCTGTGTATCGCCGGCGTAGCGTTGATCGGATGCCTCTACGACAAAAGCTCCCTCTATGCCGTCGGACCCTACAGCTCCATGGCCCTGCATACGGCCCTGTCATTCGTCTTTCTCGGCGCCGCATTGCTCTGCGCCGGTCCGGACCGCGGTCTCATGGCGACGCTCAGCAGCGGAGAACCAGGCGCGGTCATGATGCGACGTATGTTGCCGTTGACGGTGGGCCTGCTCGTGATCACAGGATGGATACGCCTGGTCGGTGAACACAAGGGATGGTTCGGGTCGCACTTCGGCCTGACGTTGCTGGTCGGACTCAACGTGGTGGGATTCGGCATGATCCTCTGGTCGGTCGCCCGCTCCTTGAACAGCACGGAATCGGCGCTGCGGGAGAGCGAAGAACGGTTGCAGGCCATCTTGGACCGTGCGCCGGCGGCCTTCTTCATTAAGGACGCCGAGGGTCGTAGCCTGTTTATGAATGAGTATTGCGCGAAAGTCCTTGGGGTGGAAGCGCGCGCGGCGAACGGAAAAACGGAATACGAGCTGTTTCCTCGCGACTTGGCCGATCAATTCAGGGCCAACGATGCCAAAGTCTGGAAGAGCGGGAAACTGTCCGTCGTGGAGGAGTACATCCCAAGCATGGAGGGCATACGCACCTATCTGTCGCAGAAGTTTCTCCTGCAAGACCCGCAAGGGGCGCCCTATGCCTTGTGCGGCATCGCGACGGACATCACGGAGCGGAAACAGGTTGAAAAGCAACTGCGCGAAAACGAAGAGCGATTGCGGTTGGCGCAGCAGGCGGCCCGCGTGGGGACCTTCGAATGGAACCTCCAAACTAACGTGAATACCTGGACGCCTGAGCTGGAAGCGTTGTACGGGCTCCAACGGGGTGAATTTGGACGAACGCAACCGGCATGGGAACAGCTCATTCATCCCGATGATCGATCCCATGCTCTCCAATTGGTCGAACAGGCGTTTGAAACGGGCCAACCCATCCAGGGTGAATGGCGAACCGTCTGGCCGGACGGCACGGTCCATTGGCTCGCCGGTCGCTGGCAAGTGTTCAAAGATTCGGAGGGAACGCCGCTCCGCATGACCGGTGTTAATTTCGACATCACCGAACGCAAGCAGGCGGAAGAAAGACTTCGCGAAAATGAGGAACGACTCCGGCTGGCACAGGGCATTGCACAGGCGGGCATCTTCGACTGGAATGTCCGTACCAATGAAGTCACGTGGACGGCGGAACTAGAGTCGGTGTATGGCTTGCGGGCCGGAGAATTCAGCCGGACGTACCAGGGTTTTCGCGACAGAGTCCATCCCGATGATGTGGCTCGGATCGAGGAGGAGCGGGATCGAGCGTTGTCGGAACATCGACCCTGGCACAACCTGGAGTTTCGCATCGTGTTGCCTTCCGGGGACATTCGCTGGGTCGATTCGGCCGGCGGCGGCATCTATGATGCGAGCGGGACGTTACATCGCGTGCTCGGGATCAATATGGATATCACCGAGCGCAAGCGGGCTGAAGAGCGACTGCGAGCGAGCGAAGAGCGGCTTCAGTTGGCCATGAAGGTAGGTCGGATGGGATCGTGGGATTGGGATGTGTTGACTGGGCGAGTCGAATGGTCACCCGGACACTTTGAGTTACTGGGCTTGCGTCCGGGTGATGTGCAACCCTCTTATGAGGCTTGGGCCTCACACGTGCACCGACATGACTTGCCCGGTGTCGAAAAGGTCTTGCAGCTGGCAATGGCCTCGCGTGATGAGTACCGGGCGGATTTCCGCGTGGTTTGGGCCGATGGCAGTACGCATTGGATGGCGGGGCGTGGTCGATTTGATTACGACGCGGACGGACGATGTCTCAGGATGGTGGGTGTGATGGTCGACATCACCGAACGGAAGCAAACGGAAGAGGCTCTGTGGGAGGCGCAAGCGCGGTTGCAACGCTGGAACGTGGAGTTGGCGCAGGTCGTCGAGGTCAAGACGGTCGAGCTGGTCCAATCGCAGGACCGTCTCCGCGCCATGGCGGCCGAGTTGAATCTCTTGGAGCAGCGGGAACGGAAACGGCTCGCTACGGAGCTGCACGACCATCTGCAACAGATGCTGGTCGTCGGCAAGCTGGCGATCGGACAGAGCAAGCGCGCGGTCCAAGGCGTGCCCGTCTGCGAAACCGCTCTGAAAAAGGTCGATGACGTCTTGTCCGATGCCTTGGCCTATAGCCGCACGCTGGTGGCGGAACTCAGTCCCCCGGTCCTGCGGGATCATGGTCTGGCCGCCAGTCTCAAGTGGCTCGCGGAGTATATGAAGAACAAGCACGACCACCGCGTGACCGTCGTGGTGCCGGACGATGAAGACCTGAGACTCCCGGAAGATCAAAAGATTCTCTTGTTCCAATCCGCGCGAGAGCTGCTGATCAACTCCTCGAAACATGCCGGCACCGGTGAAGCCACCATCCGGATGGAACAGCGGGATGGGCAGTTGCGGATCGACGTGCATGATGAGGGCGTGGGCTTCGATCTTGCTGCTGCTGCTGCTGCTGCTGCCGGTACGACTGACGGCGGTATTTCGTCCAAGTTCGGCCTGTTCAGCATTCAAGAACGGATGAGAGCGCTGGGTGGCTTGTTCACCATTCAATCGGCGTTGGGAGCAGGGACCACGGCGACGCTCACGCTGCCGCAACAGCACGAGGCTAAGGTCAAGGCTGAGATGAAGGGTTCAGAAACGATTCTTGCCTCAGCCTTAACCTCAACCTCCACCTTGCGGTCTCATGCATCACGCATTCGTGTGCTTCTGGTGGACGACCATGCGATGGTGCGGGAAGGGTTGCGCTCCGTACTGGATGCCTACGAGGATCTTCACGTGGTGGGAGAAGGTCGAGACGGGGTGGAGGCGGTGAAGCTTGTCGAAGAGCTGCGGCCTCGCGTGGTCGTCATGGACGTCAACATGCCGAAGATGACCGGCATCGAAGCGGCAACGCAGATTAAGATCAAATGGCCGGAGACCACTATCATCGGCATCTCCGTCAATATCGGGGACGACAACGCCACCGCGATGAAGCGGGCCGGAGCGGTCATCGTGCTCGCGAAAGATTCGGCGGTGGACGAACTGCATCAGACGATACAGCAGGTGTTGAAGACCTAAGTGGGCAGAGGCAACGAGCCCGGACCATCGACTCCCGATTGTTTGATTGCGACCATTGCACGATGCGATCGTCCACGAAGTCGCGTTTCTACGGACAAGGCCGCTTGCCCCAGTGACCGATCACCGCGCTTCGCGTTGGTTGACCGGCGGATCAGATCCTTCATAGGCGCGCTCCCTTTCGCTCTGCCAGAGCGTCGCCATCAGCCACATCAGCAAGAGCATCAGGGCAAACCGGAAGAGCCAGAAGTACGGGAGGCCGAGATACGGCGATTTGAACGCCCCGAAGAAATACAGGGCCACGATGATGAGTCCCAGGAACAAGCCACCGGCGATCAGCGTCACCATAAGAAAGTCCTGCTTTTAGCTTTTGAACTGTGCCGGGCGCGAGAGAATGTCCCCCTTGAACAGGGTGTATAAGTAATACAAAAAGGGAAGCAGCACGATGGATCCCAGGAGCAGGCTGGCCAACAGCACGTCCAATGTGCTGTGAGGAGCCGCATCGTGGATCGTCACCGACGGTTCGACCAGATACGGGTATTGCGAGAGAGCCCAACCCCACAAGACCGCGACCGCTCCGCCTCCCGCCAGGAATCGAGCCAATCGATCGCGCTCGGTGATCAATGCCCACAGGGCCGCCACGTGCAACAGCGCGGTGGCCACGATGGTGGCACGGCCCACAGCCGTCTTGGCCAGACCTCGATGGATTTCCGGGGCGCCGTCGCGTGTGAGGAACAACGCGACGGCGGCCATGCCGATGACGAGTATCCCGGTCATCATGGCCCGTCGTCGAAAGAGGCGGCGTAATCCCGGGTCCCGGCTCTCCATGATCAGATAGACGGCGGCGAGATAGGCGACCAATGCCGTCGCGAGGAAACCGACCGCGATGGGAAAGGGCGCGAGCCACGGGTCGACGAAGGTTTCTTTGACGGTACCGGTCGGTCCGGAGAGTCGCCCCGAGGCGATGGCCCCCAGGACCAGCCCCAACATGGCGGGAGTCAGCAGGCTCGACCAGGCGAATATTCGATGCCAGATCGCCGGCGCGCCCGTGAATCCGTCCGGACGCGACGTGATATCGTGCGTGCGAATCGCGAAGGCGGTTCCCCGCAGCACGATGCCGATGAGCATCACGGTCAATGGAATGTGCAGCCTGATCGAGATGACGGAAAAGGCGGGGGGGAAGGCGGTAAACAGAATCACGACCGCGATGATGAGCCACACATGGTTGGCTTCCCAGATGGGACCGATGGCCTCGTCGATCAACGCACGTTGCGGCTGGCCACGGCGCCCCATCGCAAAAAGCGTCCAGATCCCGGCGCCGAAATCCGCTCCGCCGAACAACAAATAAAACGTCAGCGCGCCGACGAGCGCCGCGGCAACCATGAGCTCATACGAGGGCATCGCTAGGCGGCTCTCCTTTCCGTTTCTGTTTCCACCGGAGGGACGGTCGCCGCGGCCGCGATGTGACGCCGGATCGCCCAGACGACGACGCCGGCCAGGACGACATACAAGACAGAAAAGGTGACCATCGGAATCCAGAGGCCCGGCATGGGTGTGACGGCCTGGGACGTGCGCAGGAGCCCCTGTATGGTCCACGGTTGACGTCCCACTTCCGTCACCACCCACCCGGCCTCGATGGCGACGAGTCCCAGCGGAGCCGTGACGACCAAGATCCTCAGGAGCCACCGATCCGTTTCCACGCGGCCTTTCCACCGACGCCAGCCGGCCCAGAGGGTGACCCCGGCCATGATCAGTCCACAGAGGACCATCACCTGGAAGGCCACATGGGTGACCGCGACGGGGGGCCAATCGTGACGAGGGATCCGGTCCAGTCCGGGAACCACCGCGTGAAGATCTCCGTGGAGGAGCAGACTCAATCCGTTTGGAATCACGACCGCATAGTCGACGGTTTGTGTGGACGCGTCGGGAAGTCCGAAGAGAATAAAATCCGCTCCGGCTTCCGTGACGAAGAGCGCTTCCATCGCGGCCAACTTAGCCGGCTGATGATCGGCGACGGCCCGCGCGATCAGATCTCCGCTGATCGGCTGAAGGAGCGCGGGGATCCCGCCGACCACCAGCGCGATGGCCAAAGCATTTCGGTGAAGTCGATGGGTCGGGTGGCGCAGCAGGAGAAAGGCATGGATGCCCGCGACCAGAAAACCGGTCGCGGCGAAGGCTGCCAGCAGCATATGCAACGTTTCATGGAAGGCAAAGGGGTGCAGAAACGGCACGAGCGGCCGGACGTTGCTGATTTGTCCGTCGATGATGTCGAAACCGGTCGGGGCGTTCATCCAGGCGTTGACCGTGACGATGAAGATCGCGGAGGCGGATCCGCTCACCGCGACGACCAACCCGGCGATGAAGTGCGTCCGAGGCGGGATGCGCGACCAGCCGTAAAGATAGATCCCCAAGAAGATCGCTTCGGTGAAGAACGCAAATCCCTCGAGCCCGAAGAGCGGGCCGACGACCGGGCCGGCGTGCTCCATGAACGAGGGCCAGAGCAGGCCCAATTCGAACGAGAGGACGGTCCCGGACACGGCGCCGACGGCGAACAAAATGGCGGTGCCCTTCGCCCAGCGCTTCGCCAGCGTCAGATAGACTTCGTCCCCCGTCTTCAGCCACCGCCACTCGGCGGCCGCCATCAGCACCGGCATCGCAATGCCCAGGACGGCAAAGACGATATGGAAGCCCAGGGACATGGCCATCTGGGAGCGAGCGGCGATGAGGTCGGACAGCATGGGTGCGTCTTTCAGGTCCCTAGAGTTTCCGGTTTCGGGTTTCTGGTCTGAGAGCGAAGGGTTTCAGGTTTTGGGTTCTGCTCTCTTGAACTCGAAACCTCATGGACTCATTTCCCTTCCAACGCCATGCCCTGTTCCCATCCGTAGCGGACGGCATCCTTGTACTGATTCCAGAGACCCATCGTGCTTTCGTTCCAGGTTCCGCGTACTTGAGGTTCCACGCCGTTCCAGTCCGGTTTCCGGTAACGTGGGTCGAGGGCCAGTTCAAAACCGTGTTGATACGCCGGCCGGTATTGATTGTAGTCATAGTGGGATGTCGAAAAATGCGATCGATAATGGTCCTTGAACCGCGCTTCGTGAGCCACGAACTTATCGAACGCTTCCTGTTCACGCTCGGTCATGCGAGCGACGCGATTCTGCTTCTGTTGAGACGACGATTGTTCCGGCGCCTCGAAGGAAACGAGGCGGCCGCCGGCGGATACGTGTTGTCCCACCGCGATCAGCAGCGTGAACATCCCGACCAACGGAACGACCAGGATAAGCGAGCGGAAAACGGTTGTAGGCTTCATCATGCCGACCTCCTTGGCGTCAGGAAAGAAGACAAGGCCGCAACCCCCAATCCTCCGAGTGCCAACCAACCGCGGTAGCGGTTGACCCAGGCCTGTAGGCTGTAGTCGGCGGAGCGTTTGCCGAACCGACCTCTTGCGCCGTAGTCGCCGGGCAAGGGCTCGTAGAGATTGTTGGGACGATGGGGATCCACCGGTTCGTGCGTCTGCTGAGCCTCGTATCCCATGGCGGCCAAATAGTGATCCAAGAGTCCGGGGACGAACTTGTCGCCGATGATGGCTTGCACGGCGGACAAGCCGATCGTGAACTCGCGTCGAGGATGATGGGCGACCCAGTAGACCGATCTGGCGATGACTTCCGGCTGAAAGATCGGCGGAACCGGCTGGGGATGGTTCGGCATCCGTGTCTTAATCCACGAGAATTGGGGTGTGTTGACCGCCGGCAATTGAACGATCGAGAGACGGACCCGGCTCCCGTCATGGATGAGCTCCGAGCGCAACGATTCCGTGAACCCCTGCACCGCGTGTTTGGCGCCGCAGTAGGCGGATTGCAACGGAATGGATCGGTATGCGAGGGCGGAGCCGATTTGCACCACGATGCCTCGGTCTCGGGGCACCATACGGCGCAACGCCGCCAAGGTCCCATGGACGTATCCGAGATACGTGACCTCGGTCACTCGTCGGTACTCCGCTGCCGTCATCTGAAGGGCAGGCGACAAGACGGACACCATGGCGTTGTTGATCCAGATATCGATCGGGCCGAACTCCTGTTCCGCTCGATCCGCCGCGGCTTCCACCTGCGTGTCGTCGGCGACATCCGTCGGGATGGGCAGCGCCCGCCCACCGAGACGTTCGACATCCCGCCTGGCTCCTTCCAGGCCGTCCCGGCCGCGGGCCAGCAGGACGACGGACGCGCCGTGCGCCGCGAACTCCTTTGCGATGGCTCTGCCGACACCGGCTGAGGCGCCGGTGACGATGACGACTTCGGATTTTGTCCTGCCGTTACGAACACGATTCATCGGTCCTCCTGCTCGGCCTGAATACGACCGCATCATGGGACTCTCACCGTGGGGTCATATCCTTCATAGGGATGATCGTATAGGGCGAAGCCGACGGTGAGCACGAACAGCACAAGAAGCAGATAAAACGCGAACCGAAACGCATCGCTATAGGGCGTGCTGAACCAACCGGCGACGTACAGCCCCGTGATGATCAGGGCGAACAGCAGAATGCCGGCAAGCAGCATGGTCATCGCGGATCTCCTATCCGGCCTTCTTCCATTGTCGCTCAGGTGTCGTGAGGGTTGACGTCGGAGACGGTGTCGTCCAGACACGGGACCAGCCGCCACCCGTTCGCTCTCGGCCGCGTCCTTTGAAAAAGGACAGGAGAAGAATCATTCCGCCGATCAGCGCGCTCCGTGCGCCGATGTGCAAAGGGCCGTAGTTCAGCAATACCGGGGCCAGCATCAACCAAAGACCGAGAGCGACGTTGACCCATCGAACGGAATGAGTAACTTCAGCCATGGCGATGATGGCCGTACTCACCACCAAGGGGCCCACAATATGATCGACGACCCGCTCCGGCCCTTCATACCCCATGACATCCGGTGCAGCCATGAGCCAGGCGCCCAGAGGGATGACCAGCAAGTGATTCCATATTCCTTCGAAGGGAAGACTATCCGTGCCGGTCTCCCTCGTGGGGGGCTGGACTGGTTCGAGCGCCGACGCGTCGCGATGCTGGATGGCTTCGCCGTGCCAGAATGTCTTCCACACCGACCGATTCTGCTCATGAGCACGCCGAAGGAACTGGAGACTCGCCAATATTTCATCCATCGCCGGCCCGATCATGATGAGCGAAATGAACGCGGAAAACAGGCACAGGGTACACCAGGCATGCAACAGCACCGGCTGGGAAATGACCAACAAGACGCTGACGAGTCCCAACGGACCGACGGCGAGGCCGAACAAAACGACCATCCACGGCATGGTCCGCCAACGTGCTTGTCCCCCGATGACTCCGGTCACGGCATCAAGTGCGTAGGCGAAGGCGCCAAGCGCCGCGTCGGGGACGGGAAGGAGATGAGAGAGAAACGAATTCAAGACCGTTTCACTTCCCGCGCCGAACAACGGTTCCCACACCTGTTCCACCCAGCCGAGTTGGTAGAGGGCCAGGTAACCGGAAACCGCGAACCCAAGGCAGGCCACACCCACGATCCACAGGCGCTCAGACCACGTCGAGGGATTGTATGACCATCCAAACGGGGCATCCGTACTGTCCGATCGTGGAGCCATGGCTTCCTTGTGTCTGTGCCCATGATCTCGAGGAGCGTCCTCACTCCGACTATGCAGATGTCCTCGGTAGGGCAACCCTGGGTCTGGGACGCCCTGTCCCAAGCAGGACAAATGGTCACATGGTGTCCGCATTGCGAGTCATCGTCGGCGGCGAATTTCAATCCTCGGGAAATCTAATGGATAAATTTGGCAATGGTTTCCGCCATCGCATACGTCCGATGTACCCACACGCAGACGCCATGAGGGGGATCGCAAAAAAGATCACAGCCCATTTCAGCGACATCTCACGTGATGCAATCTCGTGACGCAACATCGGTGCCCGCGCTGTGGAGACGTCTGCCCAAGATAGACCGTCCTTCACGAACAAGTTGTTCGGTGTAGGGAGACAGCGTGTCCGCCGGCCAAGAGCCGGGTCCTTCTTGTGCGTCGATGTGTCTTGAAAAAATTCAGCTGATTGGTCGATGGCCGCGCCAAACGCACGCCACAATCGTCTTGGTATGACCCTTGCGAAAATTATCATCTTTGGCTGATTTCGCCGATGCGGAGCTCGATCTCATCTCCATCTTGAACACATCGAAAGGAACATAACCATGACGACGTTATTACATCGTGTCATGTTACCGCTGGTGAGTCTTGGACTTGTGGCCGTCTGCCATACCGACGCCTGGTCCGATCAATCAGACACCACGAAAGGTCAGCACCCGTTACGACAGCAATCGATGAACGAAGCGTTGAACTTGGGGGGCGATCGACAATCGTCCAAATATACCGACCACAAGGCGTCGTGGAAGCAGGTGAGTGGGGAAATCGAACGGGTCAAGAAAGTGGCGGTGCGTGGGAAAGGGGAGGAGCATCTCGCTGTTCTCCTCAACACGGAGCAGGGCCGTCGCGTCGTGGCGGATTTGGGACAGGCCAAGCAGTTTCGCGGTGTGGAGCTTCGTGCCGGCGATTGGATTGCGGCGCGCGGCCCCGTGGGTCGGGTGAATGACCGTCGCGTGCTGTTCGCCCGCGAGATCAACGTCGATGGAGAGGTCATCCGCATCGATCGCGGGATGCCGGCACAACATTCGCGCCGATCTCCGAAAGCGGTGAGCGGGAAGATCGCCATTATCAAGGAGTTGAAGGTCAAAGACGGCGATCAACCCCACCAAGTCGTCCGAATCCTGATGAAAGACGGGAAACAAGTCGTTGCCGATCTGGGAAAGAAAGCCGCCCTTAAAGGTATCAATCTCGAATATGGACAAGAGATCTCCGTCGAAGGACCGATGGCAAGGTTGAGCGGCAAGCCGTTCGTCCTGGCTCAGAAAGTCACCACCAAAGGCGAGACGGCCCGCATCGAGCGGGAATTCTTGTCGGCGATGCCGCCCGGTCGGGAGGGAGAAGAAGCGGCCGCCGCCGAAAACAGATCGCGGGAAGTCAGCGGCGAAGTGCTGGTGAAAGGAGAGGTGCTCAATATCGATCGTGATGGGTTCTATATCGTGAGAGATCCCAGCGGGAAAGAGGTGCATCTGCTGATCGCGGAGGATTTGAATCAAGGCCTGCAAGTCGGTGATCGCATCCAAGCGCAGGTTCGGCCCGACGGGTCGGTCACGTCTATTTCGAAGGCATCCGAGACTCAATCTCAGTCGCCGAAGCAATAAGCGGTGGTACGACCTTGCGTCAATCGACAGGAGAAGAACCAAGAGGAGGTCCGCAATGAAACGGCTGATCGGTCTTTTTTGTTATGCATCCTTCTTCATGCTGACGACCATGACGACGTCCGCCTTCATGGCATCAGCCTCGGCGTATTCGGGCGGATATTTCGATGATGGATTGTACGACGACGACTGGTACGTCGACTATTACGAGCCGCCGACCGACTCTCCGCGTATGAGCAGCCAGGACGGCAATCAGGATCAGGACAAGCTGCGCGAGTATGATGCCGGTCAGATGTACGAAGGGGCGGAAGAAAGCGGCATCTTCAATTATTAATCTCTCATCGCCGCTTGGCGAGTTGATCGAGGAGTCCGTCATCATGAAGAAGTGGATTGTGTTTGTAGGCTGCATGATGGGAATTTTCGGCGCCATTGCCCTGATTCTCCCCATACCGGGCGTGGCGGCGCCCTGGCTGGCTCCGGCCGCCGACGAGCACATCAGTGCTCAGTGGGTGAAAGACGTGGCAAGAGCTCTTGAAAGCAACCGCTTCAAGAACGTCTTCATGCACCAGGCGTTTGGGTGCGATCAATGCGCTATTCTCGGATTTCTCAATGATGCGGCCGATGCGCTGGAGAGCGATAACCCGAGACTGGCCAAAAGCCTCGTTCGTCGGGCGCTGCCCGTCTTGGACGACGGGCGGGAACTCGGTCGATATTCCAAACACGATATTCGTCCGATCAAACGTTTGATCATCCGGAAGGCGAACGAGGGGTTCAAGGAATTTGGAGCCGAGCAGTTCGCCCGATCGATGCAGCATGAGAGTCGGGACCCACGATATGAGGAGGGAGATGATCCGCTGTTTGGTCAATCCGACAAGGCGGACCATTACGAAAAGGAGCCGGATCGATGGACGGGATACACCGGCGAGAGCCGATATGGACTGACAGAACGGCTCGATCAAAGATAGGACCGTATAAGAGCCGTCCGTGACGAAGTGCGTGTCCGGCCGGACTCTTCCGTTATGCCGGGTCCGTCGGTACCGTCGCTCAAGGGTAGCGAGACAAAACAGACCCATGGAAACGGAAGATAGAGATGAGGAGGTGCGTACATGCTTGAGATTACTATCTCGTTGTGCCTGGCGTTCCTGGCCATCTGGGGTTTGATGGCGTTTGCCGGTGAGAGGAGTGGATGGCAATGGGGCATGTGGCCGGCACTTCTGCTGTTTTTTCTGGCCATCTTGGTCGGGGGGTTATGGTTGGCACCCCTTGGTCCCCCGTTTGTCGGTGTGTACTGGTTACCGTTCGGACTCGTCGCGCTGTTTATCACGTTGTTCTGGGTCGCGATGCCGCCTCCGCCGAGACGAAAGCGGGGGACTGAGATACAGAATGCCGAATCGACCGCGCAGAGCGATACGCCGGCCACCGAGACGGGTATTGGAATATGGTTCTGGTTGCTCGTCCTGGGACTGATCGTCGCCGCGTTCTTTCGCTATGCCGCGTACGTGTCGCCGGTCGCCCAGGCATCGTGAAGCGGAAATCGGACGACGTGAAGATCGGGCCCTGTGGAAGAGAGTGCTGTGTGAAGTGTGTGGCATCGAAAGGTTGAGAAACCGGTTGCCGCTCGCCATCGAACGAATCCGTCCAAGGACGACTCACACGACAAGTAACCCGTAGCTCGATGCGGGAGCTGTGCGGGGCTGTCATGATCAAGAGCCGGGAGAAGAAACGGATGCGCCGGGTAGGACGATTGCCGATCGTTCCAAGGACATAGCATGAAGCTCGACTTATGCTTTCCTGATTCATAAGGAGGTGGAACAATGACTAGACTTCAAAAGGTATCGCTCGGAATTGTCCTTGTCGGCGCCACAATCTTTCCGATCTTGACGAGCCAAGCGCAGTTTTACGGGCAAAATTGGTACGACTTTCCCGACACGACGATCTATCCTGGAGATCCCTCTCCTTCGGACGGAGGCTATTCAGGTACAGGAACGCAAAGTTGGCGATGGCTGTCCGATCGTGAACTGAAAAAGGCTGTTGAGAACCAGCTGTTCTGGAGCCCATTCGTCGATGCGGATGACATCAAGGTTTCCGTCAAGGATGGAAAGGTGACTTTGCGCGGAACCGTGGAGGACCAGAGTACCGCCGAAGGTGCGATTGAAAACGCATACGAAGCGGGTGCCAGAGACGTCGTGAGTAAGCTCAAGACGGCGGAAGAGCAGAGGGCACACGAACAACGGTCTCATCGGAAAAATCAGCGGACAAAGACCGACCAACAACTGAAAGAGGACGTGAAAAACCGGCTTGCCCGGCATCCCAACGTGAACCCCGTCGATAACGGCGCTTGGCGAGTGGGGGTCACTGTACAGAACGGCGTCGTCACGTTACGAGGAACGTTGGATGATCAACATGCGGTGAATGACGCGATCCAAGCCGCTTACGAGGCGGGCGCCAAGGACGTGGTCAGTAAGTTGGATGCGGCGGAAGAATCCGGGGACGAAGGATTTATCACGAAAGACTTTTAACGGAGCACTAGTCGGTCCGGAGGGAGCAATGACGCAGTGTATGGTCCAAATCCTTTCGCCCGGTCGAGGCTCTCAGCCTGATGGCCAGAGTCGATGTTCGTCGGTGATGCCGACGTACGACTCACCGCCGCACAGCGTCGGACTGGACGGTGCCGTTAATTCTGGAGGGGTGAAAGAAGGTGGCTCATGAATCGGCCGACGATTGGGGTGATGTCGGTGTTGGTGTTGTTCGCCGGCGGATGTAATCGGCCGGACGTGATCCCGGAACGGCTTGAAGGAAAGGTCGATCGCGACCTGCGATACGCCGATATTAAACATGCTCCTCAAACACATAAAGGAAAACTCATGCTGGCGGGCGGGAAAGTGCTGTCTGCCGAACGCGTGCAAGACGGCACGGTGATCCACGTGCTGCAGATTCCCCTGTCGGGGGATTTGATTCCGACCGGCCGGGAAACCGAGTCGAAGGGACGATTCGTGGTGATCGATCGCAGCGGCCAGGTCTCCGATCCGGCCATATTCGACGATGATAAGACACGTATCACGGTGGTCGGGGAGGTGCTGGGCACGACGACCGTCACAGTCGATGAGAGGCAACAACAGGTTCCGGAGCTGGCCCTCAAACACGTCACGGTCTGGGACTGGGACCGCATGAAGGCCGGCTATCGGCCGTATGCAGGCTATCGATATCCGTCCGGTTGGGAATATCGTCACTCCCACGGCTATCCCTATTCTTGGTGAGCAACCAAACCAGAACATCGAGCTCGTTGGTGAGCGAACGAGTCGCGAACGGTCCTGAGCTTGGCTCGCACCTGTTCACGATCGATTTGCTGCGGGAGACTGCCGCAAAGCCCCTCGTCGATCGCCATGACCTGCCGTTCGAGCGCTGCGATTGCCTCGCTGTCGGTCAGGTGAGCCGTGACCAGCTTGCAGGTATCGAGTAGCCGGATGGTGACAAGAGCACTCGTATGTCCGTATTGGCGAATCGGACTCATGGTCTGTTCGATCAGTTCCGCTTCCGATACCGAATAGATCACCAGCCTGAGCCGACCTTTATCATCGTATCGGTACGGAGACGGTGTCCTGCGCCGGCCCAAGCGAATCATGGCGGCGCCCAGCCGATCGATACAGGCCAACGCTGTCGTCGGATCGTTCATGCTCGGCGAGAGAGCCCTCACGGCGATTTCGGTGAGTTGCTGCGCGGGGAAAAGCATGTCTTGCACCATCGTTCGCTCATCGCCCAAGATGAGTGCTTCGCATACCGTGTCGCCGACCTTCGGGAGTACCCGCTCCGCGGGGAAGATCGTGGCAACGGTCGACTCGCAGGTTATGAAATCTCCCGGGCGACAATCTAAACGAATGGTGAGGTCATGCCGAGCGGCGAGGAGGACAAGTTCCTCGACATTCACCATCTGTAGATACCCGCTCTCACGTGATTCAATCCGTGCGCAGTTGCCGTCGAACGTTTTCGAAGGGACGCATGGGTTCTGTGTTGCAGGAGGCGAGGGTCCCGGTCGCTTCACACGTTGAGGGAACAGCCTATCGATGGCCTCATCGAGGTCCAGCGCCACCTTGGCGATTACACTCGACGCGCGAATGGAGGACGTGGCGTGGTGAAAAAAATAGATGAGCACGCCGGCCGCCGTCAGAGCCAACACCAGCGCGATGGAGACCGACAGGTGCGGCACGAACTCGCCGGCTTCTTCCCCGCGCACGGCTCTCAGTATGATCAGGCAGTACAGATGGATGGAGATGAACGTCCCCAGAACGACTTGATTCCCGCGATCATGCATGAAATTACGGAGTAAACGCGGGCCGAATTGCTGAGAAGCCAGCGTGAGCGCCACCACCGTAATCGAAAAGATGACGCCCGCCACGGTAATCATCGCGCCGGCCACGGTGGAGAGCACTTCCCGTGCTCCATCGGCTCCTCCTCCGTACGCGAACGCGGTCTCAGCGGGTTTCCCCTTCAATACATGGTGATCGATCCATACAACGGTAAATGCCAACGTCACCGACCCTGCGGCCATGATCGACGGCACGAACCAAAGACTGCCTCGGATCATATCCCACAGCCAGGAAAGCTTGGTGAGCATGAGGGTGTTACTCAATACGGCTTGGTGAGTCCGACATGATTGAGTGAAAAGCTGTTCCAACCGAGCATCGCGTTTTCTTTCCTTAATTCAGCGGCTGCGGCATGAGGTCGGTCGAGGTCCAAGATATGATGAACAGCAGGGTGTATCGCTCGTGGTACACCGTGGCATCGACCGCGGATGGGGAGGCGATCAAACGTCCGGTTTCTTCGTCGTAGAGGTCCATGGACAGGCGCGAATAACCGCGGTGTCGCACCGTACTGTAGAATGTCAGCTCAGGCACGGCGATGGGCCAGAACCCGCTGTTGATTTGCGGAATGCCGACAAACACTTCTTTTTTGTCGAGGCCGAATGCATGCATGAGGACGCGCATGCGGTAGGCCGGAGAGTCTTTTCCGATGATCACGCCTTGCCGTGCCACCCAGGATTTCACGACGGCTTCGGCAAAGAGTTTGTCGGTGGAAAAGTCACCGTGGGAAGGCGGCCATGCGAACTCCACGGCGACGGAGTCGCCGGGCCTGATCGGAACGGCGGCATCCTCAAGGCTACGGAAGAGAGACTGTGTGAGCAAGAGTTGTTCGTACGGTATCCTCGGACCACCGACCGAACTCGCCTTCGTATTGCACCCGCCGACGTCCAGCAGAGCAGCGGCGGCCAGCAGACAGAGGAGCCGGCGGCGGCCTCGACGGTACAACCTCATCTGCAGCGATCTCCTTCCGGTGGTTCCCCCCAGGCGGCGTGCAACGCATGACAGGTCAGCCAGGTGATTCGGGCGCCGGTGGGACTCGATCGATATTCCGTTGCGCTGGCTTGGCCGCTCCATAGCACGGCATTGGAATCGGGATCTACTCCTCGCACCGAGACGGTCGGGGCGCGCAGGTCTCCCGTTTGTTCAACCCACACGATGGTGTGGGCCCCGATCCTGCGCGCCGTATCCGTTATTTCTGGATGGGTCGGTATGGGCCATGTGCCGGGCATCTCGAACGGCGTCACGCCACGGTTTTGCAGCCAACTCACGGTGGCCGCCACGGCATTCGGTCGGTTTCCGACGACCAGAACTTGGTTTGCCGCCATGGAGAGCCGGTGATGGGAACCTTGAGTCACCGGAGCTTCGTGGCACCCCATGATGGACCATGCAAGAAGGAAGACTATTGTTTTGGACCTGTGCAGCTGCCGGATGGCGTTTCTTCTGCAAGACATGTGGACGGAGCCCTCGGGTTATGGATGATGCTCGCAAAAGTATGTGCAGAATGAGTGCCAACGTTCTCGTTAGATGGATTTCGCGTGCCAATAGGGGAAGGGAGCGTTTGTTCACCGGCGGATAAGGTGTGCGTTCACAGACAAAATATCCCATACAACAACCTTCTAAAGAAGAGTTCTGGAATAGTCGGAACCGGAACGACCACGGAGTGCATCGGTGCGCCTTTTGCAAAGTATTTTGCAAAGTATAGGTGGTATGGATTGGGACATGTAGAGAAGGTTTCAATATCGGAGGAGCATATCGATGCTCAGCAGTAGAGGTCGCTCACTTATATTTATATTGTTGGTCGTTTGGATCCTATGGCTTCTTGTCCTTATGGGAAAGCTGGCTTATGCCCAGGATCAACAACAGGCCGCCGTGCAGGCGGTGGGGGATGAGATCTTAGAAACAAAAGTGGAACGGCGCCTGCGCATGGAAGGACGAATTCGATTCGACTCCCTCAAAGTCGAAGCCTCCAATGGTAAGGTGACGCTCTATGGGATTGTGAAATCGAACGAAGAACGGGAATGGGCGACAAAAGCTGCAAGCACCGTTCCGGAGGTCGTGGCGATTCACAACGAGCTTCTGGTCCAGCCTGAGAGCCAGCCTGGGGACAAATCGACGGATGCCCGCATTACTGAGACGACTCGCGACCGCGTCATCGAAGGTCCGGCCGGAGTGAAAGACCGACAGATTCTTCCCTGACGAGCGGTGTAGGTCGGGAACATAGCCCTATTCCTCTGCGTGAAGACGAGTAATCTCAGTTAGTACCGCTCGTCCGCAATCTGATGAATCCGAGTGGGCGGCGACTATCGTGAATACACAAACATGATCAAAGCCATCGATCTTGTCAGACGACTTGCAAACCCGCCAAATTGAGGAGATAGAGCACCGGAAACATGGCGAAGACGACGAAGCCATGATCATGAGAGAGGACGTAACGACTGGAATTGCTTGAACCGACCGGTGGTCACCAGCAACGCCGAAAACAGCACTGTACCCACCCCATACCACGTTGCTCGCCCGGGAAGGCAATCATCAAGACACTCCCGATCAATGCAGCAATACCGGCGATGGTGACGACCGCGGCGAGCAGTTGAGGAATGAAGATCAGCCGGACAGCCCAGCCTTTAGGTCTCGGCAGATCGCCGCAACCTTCAAGAAGCGTCCGACCTGTGACGACCGTATATCGTCCGACTTCCCGGATCATGGTCCACATGAACAGCGGAACGATCAACGGCCGCCCAGAGCATTTCATAGCCATACCGTGAGCCGACTCGGGGTGTAAATAAAATGGCTCCCGACCCGACGGAGGAGATCATCCACAAGAGGCCTGGTCCGTACCACCGGATGCGATCCGTGCCTTGTGCCGGTCTGCGATGTCTGCGCGGAGAAATGTTTCGGACATGAAGCTGAGCTCGTTCACACGGTAGCAATACAACTTATGGTCTTATGGTATTGGAGAAGCGGTTTTGTATGGTGACTTTCCGGGTTAAAGCCTGCCGGCGAAGTCGCATGTTCCTGCTTCATCGCTCATCGAGAAAGGCTTTGGGGCTCAGGTCTGAGGTGTGAGTCTGCGCGTCCTTCGTGCCTATTGCGGCTTCCATCGGTCTTGTCGTGGAACCAAACCACCTCATGAGGATAGGGGATATCGATACCCGCTCGATCCAACGCCAGCTTGATGCCCGTGGCGACCATATTGCCGGTCTTTAGGACGGCAGTCTGGTGGGCGTCGGTCCAGAAATACACGGTGAGGTTGACCGATGACGGCGCCAGTTCGGTGACATGGATCCACGGAGAGGGGTCCGGCAGGACTCCATCGGTGTCGCGCAAGACCTTTGCAATCACTTCGCGCGCTTCCTCGATGGAATCGGAATAGCCGATTCCGACGGTAAAATGGGAGCGTCGCTTCTCATAGGCGGTGCGCACAAGAATCGATCGTGAATACACTTCCATGTTAGGGACCGTCACCAGCTCTCCGTCATAGGTCTGGATTTTAGTCGAGCGGGTATTGATATCCTGGACCGTCCCTTCGAACTCTCCTGTCCGGATCTGATCACCTATTCGAAACGGTTGTCGCCACAGTAAGAGAATACCGGCTAAGAAATTCTGGAGGATATCTTTGAAGGCGAACCCCGCGGCAATCGATGTGATGCCGAGCCCGGCCATGAGATCCCCCGGGCGGAACGTCGGGAATACGATCACGGCGGCGACGAAGATTCCAAGGACGACTATCACCACCGAGACAAGCCGTCCCAAGAGATCGGCAAGCGCGGGATTGAGCTGCGTGCGGCGACCGCCAGCGCGGACCATGCTTTTCACCATGCGAGCGGCGACATAGAACATGGCCAGTACCAGTAGCCCGATGAGGATGAACGGGAGCCGTCCGAGGAATGCGTCCCATAGATCGATCAGCGTCTGCCAAGCCGCGCCAATATCGTTCATGCCGGATTGGTTGTGAGTCATTGTCTCCTTGAGGGTAACTCGCCCTTAGCCGGACATTGCCTTCAGGCGGATCGGGTCTTTGGCGGAAGGTACTTGTTCAGCCAGTTCCGCTAGTAGAGAGCAGGAGCTATGCCACGGCAGGTTCTCTGGTCCACGCATCTATCTTGGTGTGTGCGCGATAGCATTTTTGGAATTGTATCTTGGAGAGACAAGCGTGCAACGCATGCCATATCGCTGTACACCACAGCAGCCGCCTTGTGCTCTTGAATGATTCAACTTCCGCAACCTTCCCCTGGTCAGTAAAAAACGAGCATCGAGCCTAGGCGACTCCCTAGTAGGACACTTTGTCCTCACCCCGCATTCTAGTGACATGGATGGTTGTGGGCCTGCCCGTCACACCTACGTATCGCTGATCCTCCTCTGTGTTATTTCGATTCTATGGATCGATTCGGTTCGAGCGGATGACCAGCCGACTCCATTGGCCGGTGAAGAATTCCATACGAAGGTGCTCGGAGAGCGTGTCGAGGTGCCGCCCCGCGACCGCAGGAACGTGACCGCCGCGAGCTTCGGCGTTCAGTATCTTCCGAATGGACCGAGTTTTTATCAAGTCTTGCCATTCGGAGCCTTTTACCTGTGGCGCCATTCACACGATTACAAGAAGCGATTTCGCGGCAGTTTTGCGCTCGCAGTGAATGATGTGGCATGGAATGTGGGCTCCAGTGCATCACACGGGTGGGAACTCCGATTCACGTTCAATAACATGATCATCCCTTTGGGACGAGCGGAATATGTCGAGGGGCAGATTATTCGAGACGTCGAGGTGCAGTGGAATTATGTCTTCGCGGGTTTCGGTCTCGCGTACCGGAGACTCTTATCGCCCGGCCATCAGGACAACGCACTCGAGCTGTCCCTCACCTATGAACCGGGCTATCTCTGGTTTAAAGAAAGCGGAGACGCGTCGCCGAACTTCATCGTGCCGACCGATACCTATGAAGGCCGAGTCCATTTTCGACTTCGGAATGACGCGTTGGAACGCAACTTGATGGAACTGCCTCACCGCGGCTATGCCTTCGGCGGAGATTTTTTCTACGGTCATCGCGCAACCTGGGGACAATGGGGGGGAGTGGCCTTCGGGGCTCCGAATGTCGACCGGGAGCGGGACTACCTCCGAGCGAGCGGCTATGCCGTCATCGCCGGGGGAATCCCCTTTCTGAACAGCGAGCGGCATCGCTTTATCGCCACGTTTTACGGCGGCATAGGACAGGATCTCGATCGCTTTTCCGCCTTTCGGCTCCCGGGGCGACCGACCGGATATGAGTGGGAGGCGCTGGCATTACCGATCCTACCAAGCGTCGCGTTCAACGAGTTGTTTCCCTCGCGCTATGCCATCGTGCACGCCACCTATCGGTACGAGGCCTTGTTCTTTCTCTATCCGTACATTCGTGGGCTGTATGGATTGGTCGAACAGCCGCGTTTTCAACCCGGCGGGCAGATCCGCAACGAGATGGATTCCATGCCCGCGGTGAGCGCCGGCGTGGTGAGCGGCGCTCCATGGCGTTCCCAGATAGAAGTGAACTACAGCTATAACTTCGGCATTTATTCCGACCGAGGCGGAGGTCCGCCGATGGCCGGTCGACACGGCTTCTTTGTCTTTTGGTCCAAGGAATTTCGGTAGCGTCGGACCACGTTGGCCATTGAAGGATAGATCGACAAGCCTCGTGGACAAGTTGTCCGTCTGAAGAACATTCTCCCCCCGCGGTGCTCTCGCCCGGCGATCGGACCTGCATTGCCCCTTACGCATGGAGAACCTCTTCGAAATCGAATGTTAGAACATGTGTTCGTCTTACCGAACGGATCAAGGCCTGGCTCAAGTTTTGCGAAATATTCGGACATGTGAACAGAGAATGAGTCGGGTCAGCGTCACGTCACGGGAAGGCGGACCGAGGGGGCCTCGGCATTATGGTGGAGATTCTTGTCGCGATGTTTCTGGCATTCGGCGTCATGTGGGCGCTGATCGTGTATGCCGGTGAGAAGGGTGGATGGGGCGCATGGCCGGTGTTTTTCCTGTTCTTCTTCGCCATTTTGGCGGGAGGGCTATGGCTGACTCCGGTCGGTCCACCGCTGGTCGGCGTGTATTGGGTCCCGTTTTTGTTTGTCGCCATCTTTATCGCGTTGTTCTGGGCCGCTGCTTCTCCCATGCCCAAGCGAAAGAGACGGAGAAGTCCACCGCCGTCTGAACCAAGGATGGAAGATGATCAGCCTGTGGCACCGGTAGGGTTGAGTATCTTATTCTGGCTGCTCCTGGCCGGCTTAGCCATGGTCGCCCTTTTTCGCTATGCAACAACGCTTGGGCCCCTTACCCAGGCGTCATGAACACAGTGGCCAAACCGCCGAGCTGGAAAGGAAACAATGTTCGGAAGAAGTGTCGCCTTATTTCGGTTATTGGGGTTTCAAGTCCAGGCGGACCTGAGCTGGTTGATTCTCGCATTCCTTATCACTTGGTCTCTGGCGACCGGCTATTTCCCGTTACATTATACGCATCTCACACCCGTTCAGTACTGGGGGATGGGAATCCTTGCCGCCGTCGGCTTGTTCGGATCGTTGATCTTTCATGAATTGTCCCATTCGTTGGTGGCTCGGCGGTTCGGTATCCCGATGAAAGGTATTACGCTGCTCATATTCGGGGGGGTGGCCCATATGGAAGAAGAGCCACCGAACCCCAAGTCTGAATTCTTGATGGCGATTGCGGGACCGGTCTCCAGTGTACTGCTGGCGGCCTTGTTGTATGCCGTGATGTGGGGCGGGCGAGCCATCGGTTGGCCGGAACCAGCAAATGGAATATTGGGGTACTTGGCGTTCATCAACGTCCTACTGGCGATGTTCAACATGGTGCCGGCCTTTCCGTTGGACGGCGGACGAATATTTCGTTCCGCCTTGTGGGCCTGGAAAGGCGACCTTCGTTGGGGAACGAAACTGGCGGCCCGGTTCGGCTCAGCCTTCAGCATCCTGCTCATGGGATGGGGCGCGTTCAACCTCCTGAGCGGTCACTTCGTGGGAGGGTTCTGGTATCTCCTTATCGGCTTCTTTTTGTACGGCGCCGCCGATCAAGCGTACCAGCAGATGCTCGTGAACCGGGTTTTGAGCGGTGAACCGGTCACACGGTTCATGTCGCGCGATCCGATCAGCGTACCACTGGACATTTCAGTGCGATCGTTGGTCGATGACTATTTTTATCGCTATTTCCATGATGTGTTCCCGGTCGTGGTGGGCACACAGGTCGTGGGCTGTGTCTCGAAGAGGCAGATCGCCGCCTTACCGCGATCGGAATGGCCCTATAAGACCGTAGCGGACATCATGACCGGTTGTTCGTCGGAAAATACGGTGCAAGCCGAGTGCGATGTCATCAAAGCGTTGGCTCAAATGAACAAAACCGGATCGAGTCGGCTGCTCGTTCTTGACGGAGATCGCCTCGTGGGGATGATCGTCCTCAAGGATCTGCTCAAATATCTTGCGTTTCGCATGGATCTGGAGGGAACAGGGAGAGCCGCGTAAACTTCTGCATCCGGATGAAGAAATCGAATCGATCAGGGCGACAACACCATGCACGATGCCGGAAGGGAACATCCTTCTTTCAGTCCAATATTGTTACCTACTGTTGAAAGAAAGATACAGTACGGCTTGTACGGGGTCTCCAGCGGTTTGTCGCTGTGTGGTGAATCCTCGGGAAAACTAGGTGATTGGTTGATCGCTATGTATGATGTGCATGGCTCATATTTTGCAAAATCAATTTTTCGGGTATCGCCCGCATCCGGTCCGGTGAGAGTACAAAACGAAAACAGTATCGGATGATGCAAGAGTGCTTCAGAGAGTGAGAGCCGACGCCCATTCGAAAGAGACCACCTTCGAGAAGCTGTCGAGAGGCCTTTCATGGCTGAGATCCTTATCTTGTGGTTGTTGGGTTTGATCGTGGTTGCCATTGCATGGGGAGTCATTGATCGGATCACCGTGCCTTTCAAAGCCCTTGCGCAATCGTTGCGAGCTCCCCAACGAAGCAAGCGTGTGGAAATTGTTGTCGCGACTCTTTTGGCGTTGGCGGTGCTCTCGATCATGGTGGCCACGGCGAACCATCTTCACGTGAACACCATAATAGAGAGAAGCGGACTGCAGACGCTCCTGATATGGGCCGGTGGCCTCTGGTTCGTCCCGTTCCAGTTCGATGATGTGGGACATTACTGGCTCGCCGCGCTGGCCATCGCCTTGACTCTGATCCTATTTTGGGTGTGGGGCACTGCTTCTCCTTCCCCCCGAACGCACGCCCCAATAAACGTTTCGCCTCAACCGGGACAAGATACGACCGCCGGTGCGACGGGTCTGGGGTTCCTCTTGTGGATTGTCTTGATCGGCCTCACGGTGACCGCCATCGCCCGATACACGTCGATGGGGAATGCCGTGGCCCTTAATTCATAACCGTTCGCTCCTTCTTTCGTCGATCGTCTGCAACAACACTCTCCAGTCGGATCCGTAATCCGCCCGTCTCGGTGCATCTTTCTCTTAAAAAAGCCCGGCGCAATGTTCACAACAATGCCCGTCAATCATCTCTCCACCAAGTGAGACCAGGGGTCTAACCAGTGGAACCTTGTCGGGCGAACGGGCCACTATTGTCACATCCACATCGGAGGGGGCATGAAGCAATTCAGGCGTGTGCGGGACATTGCCAAATTGACTCTGTATGGTCACGATGGCCCGGTCGGCACGGCACAAGAGCTCTATTTCGACGACCAACATTGGACGGTCCGGTACCTGGTCGTGAGAACGGGAGGATGGTTGCTGGGGCGCGATGTATTGATCGCTCCGATTGCGATTGAGGGTATCGACGATACGGACGCCTCGATGCGAATCGGTCTGAACAATAAGCAGATCGAGCAAGCTCCTTCGATCGAGAGTACGAGGCCGATATCACGCCGCTACGAGGAAGCCTACTACAAGCATTTCCGTTGGGCTCCTTATTGGCAGCCGGACACCACAGTATGGGGAAGCCCGATTCCCTATTCCGATACTTCAGCCATGGACCATGATGAACCCTTGCGTACTGATTCCCCTGAACAGTCCCATCTCCGCAGCAGCAGCGAAGTCACGGGGTATGGGATTCATGCAAAAGACGGAGAAATCGGTCACCTTGAGGATCTGGTGGTGGATGATGAGGATTGGATCGTCCGGTACGTTGAGGTCGACACGGGAAACTGGCTGCCCGGAAAAAAAGTATTGGTGCAGAGCGGCCGGATTCAGCAGATCGATTGGCCGAGCCGGTCGGTGACGATGTCGCTCACTCGGCACGCCATCGAATCGGCTCCGGCTTATGATCCGTCGAAACTCATCACGCCGGATTATGAGGTTCGTCTGTTCAAACACTATGGACGAGATGCCGCATAGCCGCGAAACATGAAATCGCGGCTGTTGAAGGGTACAGGCCACCGTCCCAGGCCATCATCCTCAGCACATATAAAATAGATGGCAGAACTGCCCATCCCGAGACCGATGATCGACAACCATCGATCTTTGTGGGCGATCATCCTGTCCGTGAAGATAGAGACCAGCCCTACGGCAAAGCGCATCCTCGGTGAGTTCACTCGACGAGTGGGCGGAAAACATTCACGGAACAGAAGAAAGAGAGATTGATCATGACGCGGCGATCTAGAGTGGCTCGGTTTTGGTTGTATGGAATTGCAGCGGTTGTCCTCTTCGCCATGTTGCCGCCTGTCGGCATGGCAGATGATGGATTTGATGTATCAACGAATCGTTTGGGTCGGCAATCTGATTTGCAGCGTGAACAAGGCCTGCAAAAACTCATGGGCACGATAAAAAAGACGGAGAAAGTAGGTGCCGAGGACAGGGATCAACAGAACTTAATCGTGCAACTCAAGACACAGAAACAAGAAAAGACCATCACCGTGGATTTGGGCAACGTGGAGCAGCTCAAAGACATGGATATTCAGGTTGGAAACAGAATCATTGTTTGGGGTCGATTGGTCATCGACGGCGACAATCACTTGTTCAGAGCGCACCGGCTGTGGATCGCCGGCGGAACTATCGATATCGAACGTCCGGAGATGTCGAACCGACGAGCCGGCGGGCTTAGGTCCAGCGTTGAAAGCCGACAGAACAGGATAGTTGAAGAATCGGAGGACAATGATCGGAAGCGATAGTGGGAACCAATCTTAGAATTGATCCCGGGCCTCTCCATGCAGGGGAGCGGCTGAGGGAAGACGGTTGTTACACACACGTGAACTAGAGACAGGACACGGAAGCATGGCGATCGGCTTTGGTCGGGATGCCTTGTGAACAGGTTGGACCGTCTCATGGAAGAGGATGCTAATAGGAATGCCCGGTGCTCCTATGTGGCCGTCGTAGCGAGTACACTGGTATTTCTGATCCTTTCGGCGGCTCTCTATATCTGGTCGGGCGGCTACAACGTTGCCGCGAGTGACCCACACCTGGAGTTCGTGAGTCTGAGTTTGGCGACCATTCGAGACCGGTCCATCGAGGTGAGAGCGGGAGAGACCGAGGCACCTCGCCTCGAACCGGAAACGGCCATGAAAGGGTTCCGGCCGTATCATGGTCTGTGCAGCATCTGTCACTCGGCGCCCGGACTCGAAGCTGGTCCGATCCGTCAAGGACTCAACCCCAAGCCTCCGTTGCTGACTTCCGAACGCATCCAGCGGCGAAGCAATGAGCAGTTGTTTTGGATCGTGAAGCACGGAATCAAAATGAGCGGTATGCCGGCGTTCGGACCGACCCATAACGACCGCGAATTATGGCAGATCGTCTCGTTCGTCCGGCAGCTCCCTCGTATTACAGACGATGAATATCTGGCGATGGTGAGAGCTGCGGGCCGATTCGAGACCGACGACCATGGGCATGACCATGGTCGGCACACACACCATCAGCAATAGCGTCATGGTCTTGCGGGACCGGCTTGCGGAGGGACAAACGGTTCCGAAGCTAGACATCATGTCGATCCTTGCTTCTCCCAGTCTGCAACGCGCGACGCCATCTCGATGAAAATTCCCTGCGGTGGAGATAAGTTATGATTCACCGTCCAGGCGTTCTGCCTGCGTCGGTGGGCGGTGGAATTGGTATGGTCGTTGCGTTCCAGGACTTAGTACATTGAATGAATACATCTTATCGTGGAGGAGATACCCATGTTCATGAGAACGATGTTGCTAGGGATTGTCCTAGCCGCTTTCAGCGTGCCGTGCCCTACCGAGGTTCGAGCGCAAGCTACGGATGACGACTTCGATGTGTATGATTATCCACAGTCAGGTGACGACAATTGGTCTTACGGTCTTGTCGAGTCATGCCAAAAAGAAATATCGCGCGGTCCTTTGGGCGGCATAAGGGATTGGCAATGGAAATCAGACGAGGAACTGCGACGTGCTGTGAAATGCCATATTGAATCGAGCCCCTTTATCAAGAGTAAAGGCATCGATGTTTCGGTGAGTGACGGTACGGCCACCTTAAGTGGAACGGTACAGGATCAAGACTCGATTCGCAGTGCCATAGTCGATGCGTACGGAGCCGGCGTAAAAGACGTGGTCAGTAAACTCGAGGTCGAGCAAAACACGGAGTAGAATATTCTGTTGAATGCATTCTGTAAGGCGGTTACGTCGAGTGATTGAACTGAAAGGAGTCATACGATGACATATAAAAATCTATGTTCGTGTGTGTTGGCGACCGGTATCTGGTTGGCCGTGCCGGTCTTCGTGTCAGCGAAGGGACTGCCGTACTCTGCAGAAAGCCGGAACGCGCAAGATTCATTCATCCTTAACGTGCAGACTACTGAACGTTGGGAGACCGATCGCCCGGACCTCGGAGGTAAAGGGATTTACAGTTACGGCAGTGAGCTGTTCAGTGGAACGTGGGGAGGAAAATTGACCGGTGAACGTGAATCCCAGGAGAGTTCCGGTGTAATGGACACCCAGTCCTTTGGTAGTCCATCAGTCGATATGTCCCCCAGCGTCAATGGTCACACCGAAGGTGTAGACCGTCCCTTCTTCGGCGGCGGTCCGTCCGGAGGCGATCCGGCGGTCCAAGGTTTGAGCGGAATGGACGGCGGCGGCTTTTCTTCAGGCGGTGGCTCCGTCCCCGGCTATCATGGAAGATAAGAGGAAGGTAAGAGATATTGAAGCGCCCCATCGTGATCCGTTGGGGCGCTCGGAAAAGGCCGTTCCAAACGTTTTGAGTGCGAAGAAAGCGTGATATTTATCCGAGCCCGGCCTGCCTGTGACTGATCCTATCAAAAGTAAGTGGGGACCTCTCGGACAGACCGACGGATATCTGCCGCTGGAAGATTACGGGCTGATCGGGGACGGAACCACGGTCGCATTGGTGGGGCGGGACGGGAGTATTCCATGGCTGTGCTTGCCGCGGTTTGATTCACCTCCATTGTTTTGCGGGATACTGGATACTCACCATGGCGGGGCCTTTACCATCCAGCCGGATGGGCTGAGTGAGGCACGTCACTATTACGAACCCGACACCGCGATTCTGGTCACCGAACTCCGGGCCAAGACGGGGGTGGTACGCCTGACCGACGCCATGCCGGTTCGTTCCGGCGCCGATCTGACGGAAGATGTCGCGGCAGGGCGACATGAATTGTTGAGATACGCGCAGGTGATATCGGGGCATGTACGGCTGCATATCCGATTGGAGCCGAGAGGCGGGGCGAAGATTGAACGGCGAGGCGATGGGTTGAGGCTCCGCTGCCTGGAGCAGGAAGATCTCGATCTTCAACTGCGGGCCGGCGTACCGTTGCAAGGTCTCGATTCCACTCTTGATCTGAAGGCGGGGGAGCGGGTCCCGATCATTCTAGGTTGGAGCGCCGGACATCACCATCACCATCCCATCGAGGCGGAAGATCTCTTGTCCGCCACACGCGACGCATGGCGGCGCTGGACGGCGCATATCGACTATGACGGGCCGCAGACAGAGGCGGTCCGACGTTCGGCCGTCACGCTGAAACTTCTCGACCATTTCGACAGCGGTGCGATCATTGCCGCGCCGACGTCGTCCCTTCCAGAAGAAATCGGCGGGGTGCGCAATTGGGATTACCGGTACGCATGGATCCGAGATGCGGCGTTATCGGTCTATGCGCTCCTGCGAGTGGGGCTTCCGCAAGAAGCAGCGGGTTTCTTGGGATGGGTCCTCGATGCGGTGGAGAAGGATGGACGGCCCCGGGTACTGTACGATATCGACGGAGATGGTCCACTGAAAGAAACGGAGGATCAACGACTCGAAGGCTACCGCCGGTCCGCACCCGTCCGCTGGGGCAATGGGGCGGCTGAACAGCGCCAACACGATGTGTTCGGCGAGATCGTCGATTGTGCCTACCAATGGACCAGGCATCATGGCGGCGTGAGCGAGGCGCTCTGGGAAAAGCTGCGTCGATTGATCGATGCCGCCGGACAAGAATGGCATGAACCGGACCAAGGAATCTGGGAGGTCAGAACTTCCGGTCGGCGGTTCACATATTCGACGGCCTTGTGTCATGTCGCCCTTGATCGCGGCGTGCGTATAGCCGAACGGTTTGGACTTCCCTGCGACTTGTCACGCTGGAAAACCGAAGCGGACCGCATCGTGCGGGCCATCACGGATGAAGCGTGGAGTCCGCAGCTCAAGTCGTTCACCGAACATCTCGGTGGAGGAGGTCTCGACGCCAGTTTGCTCGCCCTGCCCATCCGTCGGGTCATTCCGGCCGACCATCCCCGAATGATCGCCACCACGGAGGCAGTCGTGCATCATCTCGGCGCCGGAAAGGGACTCTTGTATCGTTATCGATTGGAGGATTCGCCGGATGGCTTGACGGGACACGAAGGCGCCTTTCTCTTGTGCAGTTTCTGGCTGGTCGACAATTGGGCCAAACAAGGACGGATCGACGAAGCCTTGGAGTTGTATGAGTCGCTGTGTGCACGGGCCAACCCACTCGGTCTGCTTCCGGAACAAATCGACCCCTCGAGCGGAGCATTCCTTGGAAATTATCCCCAAGCCTTCAGCCATATCGGTGTCATCGCCAGCGGAGTGATCTTGGGACGCCTCTGTCGCGCCCGAAAGACATCGTGACGCAGTCATTCGTGATATTCGGAGCGACCGGTGACTTGACCGGACGGTTTTTATTGCCTGCTTTCGCCCATTTGCTCCATGCGGACAGACTGTCGGACGCCCCGACTATTGTGGGCATCGGGAGAGAGCCATGGGACCGCATGAAATTTCGTCGGCATGTTGAGGAACAGTTGATTTTGCATAGCGACACCGATGAACAGGCTCGGGGACGACTCATCGCCCGTCTTGAATATCAGCAGGCGGATATCACGGACCAGCGGCAAGTAGAAACCGTGCTGGGCAAGGTCAAGGGGCCGATCGTCGCCTATCTCGCGCTGCCCGCTGGATTGTTTGCTCCGGTCATCCGAGCCGTTGCGACTTCCGCCAAGGAAGGAACCCGCATCATCGTCGAAAAACCGTTCGGCGAGGACCTGGAATCCGCGCGGGCGTTGAACCGGTTGTTGCATGACTCGTTCTCCGAATCCGCCATCTTCCGCATGGACCATTTTCTCGGCATGAGAACGGTGCAGAATCTACTGGGTTTGCGGTTCGCCAACCGGCTTTTCGAACCCCTGTGGTCATGTGAGCATGTCAGTCGCGTGGAAATCATTTGGGATGAAACGCTGGGCCTGGAGGGGCGTTCTTCGTATTACGATCGGGCCGGGGCGTTGCGCGACATGGTGCAGAATCACTTGCTGCAAGTATTGTGTTACGTCGCAATGGAGCCTCCCTTGACGCTCGATGCGCATGACCTGCGTAGCCGAAAAGTGGACGTGCTGCGCGCGGTGAACAACATGACGGCGGAAGAGGTCCATACCCGCACCGTGCGTGCGCGGTACGGTGCCGGCCGAATCGGCGACCGGGCGATCCAGGCTTATGTCGATGAAGCAGGCATCAAACCGGAGCGCCGGACGGAAACGTTCGTGAAAGTCGTCCTGTACATCGACAACTGGCGTTGGGCGGGGGTTCCCTTCATGCTTCGTACCGGAAAGGCGCTGGCGCGAGACCGCCAGGAGATGGTCGTCCATTTCAAACCGGTGCCTCATCTGGCATTCGAACCGGGCACATCCGTTCAGCACAATCGACTTCGCATGCAATTCGACCCGGATCGCATCGACCTCCATCTCAATGTCACCGGCGCGGATGAGCTGTTCAGCCTCAAGGAAACGGCGTTGGAAAAACAATTCGTCAGGCAAACGATTCCCGCCTACGGTCAAGTCTTGCTGGACGTCATCCATGGAGATCAGACATTGTCCATTCGTCACGATGAAGCTGAAGAATCCTGGCGTATCGTCCAACCGATTTTGGATGCTTGGGCGGAAGGACGTAGTCCGTTGCAGGAATATCCCGCGGGAAGCGAAGGACCCACGTAATAAGTCCCGATACCATCCTTTCGCAGCGGCGGCACGAGCACAAGATGCCGGTCGAGGGACATTCCGTCTCGACTTGGACAGGTCGTCTTTTATCGCCAAAACTTTTCAGTGGAAAGAACCGGGCGTGTTCCTACTTCCCAAGCTTCCGGCCCTGGAATCACCTTTGCAGGAACACCAAGAAAAGGCCTTAGAACCAGTTCTGCAGAAAAAGAAGGAGGTGGGTCTATGTATTTATTGATGGTCGCGATGTTGTTCACGTCTCCTCTGTTTTTCGGTGGATGCAATCAGAAGGACGTGATCCCGGAGAGGTTGGAAGGGAAGGTCGATCGTGACCTGCGCTATTCCGACATCAAGAACAATCCGCAAGCCCATCGAGGCAAACTGATGCTCGCGGGCGGGAAGGTGTTGTCGGCAAAACGGACGCAAGAAGGGACAAGACTTGAAGTATTACAGATACCGTTGTCCGAAGATTTGATTCCCACCGGAAAAGAGACCGAATCGAAGGGGCGATTCGTGGTCATCGACCGGAACGATAAGGTATCGGATCCCGCCGTATTCGAGGATGAAAAGAAGCGCATCACTGCCGTCGGGGAAGTGGTGGGCATGACCACCATTACCATCGATGAGGTGCAACAACAAGTACCTCAGCTGGCACTCAAACATGTCACGGTGTGGGATTGGGATCGCGTGAAAGGCGGGTATGGTCCGTACGCCGGCTACGGATATCCCTATGCTTGGGGATACCGGGGGTACTACGGCTATCCCTATTATTGGTAGATGCACTTGTCGTCGCGAAACATGGTTCACAGAAGATTGCATAGCCGTGGCCGTTTGTCGCGCGGCCGGTGGACTTATTGAAAGGATGGTATGTCATGAATCGGCTGATACTCGCGGCGATGTCGGTCGTGCTTATGTTCGTCGGTGGATGTGATCGGACGGACGTCATTCCGGATCGGCTGGAAGGGAAGGTCGATCGTGACCTGCGCTACGCCGATATCAAAAATGATCCGCAAGCCCATCGAGGGAAACTGATGTTGGCGGGCGGGAAAGTGCTGTCGGCTCAACGCGTGAAGGAAGGCACGAGAATCGAAGTGCTGCAGATTCCCTTGTCCGAAGAGCTGATTCCGACGGGTCGCGAAACCGAGTCGAAGGGACGATTCGTGGTGATTGACCGGGGCGATCAGGTGTCGGATCCGGCGATATTCGACGAGGAGAAAACGCGCATCACGGTGGTGGGAGAAGTGCAGGGCACGACGACCATCACCATCGATGAGGTGCAGCAACAGGTTCCCCAGCTGGAGCTCAAACATGTCACGGTGTGGGATTGGGATCGCGCGAGAGGTCGCGGCTATGCGCCATATTATGGCTACGCCTATCCCCATGGTTGGGGATACATGGGGTACTACGGCTTTCCCTATTATTGGTAGAACCGGTCGCGCCCGTCATCACGTGTGAAGACCACGTCCGTCGTCGCGTTGAAGCGAGTCGATCAGCTCTTTTTTGGCGTTAGAGCTGCCACACGCGCGACCGCATCCCTGATCGCTTGGTCCAGCTGTTCCGCCTCGAACCGGCCTTTGATCAGGTATTGTTGCGCGCCGAACCACAAAGCTCCCTTCGAGAGCGTGTCGGATACGGAGCTGGTCAACATGATCACCGGGATCTTGGGCGGAGGGTCTTCGCCGACGAGTTGGACCAACACTTCGAAGCCCGATTGGTCCGGCAACTTCAGATCCAGGATAATGCAATCCGGCTCTAGGCGCGCGGCTGCTTCCACCCCCGAGGCTCCGTCTTTCGCTTCGTGCACGACATAGTTCGTGGGTAATCGTTCGAGGAACCGGCGGTAGATATGCCGGTCCTCGGAGCTGTCGTCGATCAACAGAACATTCACCGGAGTCTTCATTGGGCGGGCCCTCGTTCACTCAATATTTTGGGGGGAGGTAATATCATGATCTTGTCCCAGTATTCGACGAAGCCCAGCAGGATGTCTTCGAGATCCGTGTATTTGACCGGCTTGCTCATATACCCGTTGGCGCCCTGGTCGTAACAATAATCCACGTCCTTCGGACTGGATGACGTGCTGAAGACCACGGTCGGGATCGAACGAAAGTCCGGATCGCTCTTGAGGCGCGCCAATGTTTCCCGTCCATCGGTGCCCGGCATATTCAGGTCAAGCAGGATCAGCGAAGGCAGATGGGTAGTTCCGTCCGGGGGGTTGGTCAAATAGTTCAACACGTCCTCGCCGTCGCGACATCGAACGAGAGGCGGGCCGTTCGATCGACGCATCACCCGCTGGAACGCGATAAGATCTTCATCATTGTCTTCCGCGATGAGAATAATTCGCACAACTGCGCCTATCTCGGTAAAGCAATAAAAAAAGTGGAACCGACCGTCGGCTCCGATTCGACCCAGAGCCGCCCTCCGTGCCGCTCGATGATTTTCTTCGCGATCGTCAGGCCGACGCCGGTCCCTCCCCCATAGGCGTCGCGCGCGTGGAGGCGGCGAAACATATTGAATATCTGTTCCTGATGTCTGGTCGGAATCCCGATGCCGTTGTCCTTGACATGGAGGACGGTCATCCCCTCCTCCTGCGCGGCAACCGTTCGCTGAGAAGCTGGTTCTTCGGCCGAGACACCGATCTCGATCCACTTCTCGGGCTTGTCGTTGTATTTCATCGCGTTCGTGATGAGGTTGGCGAAGACCTCCTGGAACATCACCGGATTGACCGAAAGCGTGGGAAGGGGGCCGGTCGTTCGAACGGCCACTTGAAGCTCGTCCAGACGGGGCTTCAGGGATTGCACCACCCGCCGCACCAGCGATGCCAGGTCCGTCGGCTCGCCTTCCAATGCTTCACGACTCAACCGGGAATAGTGCAAGAGACCGTTGATCAGCTCATCCATCCGTTCGGTGAGCTTCATCATGGTCCGCAGCTTCTTTTGCCCTTCGGCGTCGAGCTTGTCCTCGTAGTCTTCCAGCACGAAGCGGGCATAGTTATGGATGCCGCGCAGCGGTTCCTTCAGATCATGGCTGGCGATATAGGCAAAGGCGTCCAGTTCCACGTTGCTGCGCGTCAGCTCCTCGTTGGCGCGCGCCAATTCCTCCGCTTTGCGTAACACCACGTCCACGATGGCCCGGCGCAAGTCCGCCGCCGCGGCCAGTTCGCTCTCGCGCCAAGGGCGGGACGAGCCACGAACCGATTCCTTCCAGAGCGCGAAGGATGCGCGCGGGATGAGCCGCTCTTCGCCGTCGATCCGGGATACGTCCACCGGCTTGTGCGGATCACCGGCCCAGTTCACAGTCTTGGCCACTTCGGGCAAGAACCACAGAATGAAATGGGGTTTGTGCGTGAACAGGCGCAGGGCCAGCAGACCGGACGCCAGTTCATGAAACGCTGCCGCAGGGGAGTAGGCCGCCGACAATCGATCAGTGGCATAGGTATCCTGTCCCATGTGATCCGCGAGCCATGTCACCAGGTCTTTCAGCCGGCTGTCGTCCGGCGTCCTGCCCAGCTTGTGGAGATGACCGTCCAGGGCGACCACCGCGCCGCTCGCTCCGAAATAGGACAATAAGTTGGTCTCGTGCCGGAGCAAGCCCTCCTGAAAGTTCACGTGCCGCAGCATCTGTTCCATCATCGTGGCATGGAGCCCTTTCAACTGTCCGACGTATTCTCGGTCCTGCAACTCTTCTTTGGACGCCATGGCGAGCGACATGAGGTGCGCCAAAAATTCCGCGGCGGTGCGGTGTTCATAGGCGACGTGTTTGGGATTTCGATGGTGCATGCACGAGATCAAGCCCCAGAGCTTGCCGTTTTTCAGCAGGGTCAGGACCATCGTGCTCTTGACACCCATGTTCTTGAGATACCCGCTGTACATCACGGAGACGCTGCGCAGGATGGAATAGCTGAGGTCCAACGGCTTCTCCTCCTCGCCCTGCTTCGCGATGAGCGGCACCGGTTCATAGCCCACATCGGGAAGATGACTGATCCATTTCATGGAAAATAGCCGACGGGCCGGTTCGGGGATGTCGCTCGCGGGATAATGCAGGCCGACATAGCTCTCTAGACCCTCTTCCCGATCTTCCGCCAGCACCCAACCACTGCGGTCCTCGAGAAACTTATAGGCCAGCACGCGATCGTACCCGGTAAAGCGACGGATACGGGACACCGCTAGGTCGAAGAAGGCCTGCAGCGATTCGGTGCGCTGCAGGTCGGCCATGCTGGCACGCACTTCGGAATAGAGGTCTTGCAGGGAGACCGGACCAGGTAGTCCCTTGCCCTCCAGTTCGACGATGAGCAGCCCGTTCTCGTTTCGATGGACGAAGAAATAGGCTTCTTTCATCGGACCGGGGACCGGTGCAGTGAAAAGACACACCGGAGGGCAGGTCAGGTTCTTTTCGTGGCTCACCTGACGACGGAATAATTGGGCCTCTTCGTGGTTCAAGAGCCGGTCGATAGGTTGTCCCAGCAGGTCTTCGGACGTCAGCCCGAGCCGTTCCTCCGTGTTCGCGCTGACGTGCGTGATCATACAATCAGGTTCGCTCAAGACGAGAAGCACTCCATGCGGTTGGATCGCTCCACAGAATTGGACCTGTTCCCGGTCGCAGTTCGAAAGGTCGACGTTCCGGGCGGTGATGGGCACTTCGCTTTGGTCAGGAGGCATGGAGAGCTAAGGAGTGGTAAGGGGCCGCCGGTGGATCGGCGGCATGGTTGAGCACAAGCCATTGTTCGAAAGAGGAAAAGGTTCGGCGGGCGCTGGCGATGATCGCCTCCTCTTGCAGCCGGTCGTAGGCCGCCGCCTCCAAGATACGCAGGAACTGGCTCCACATGTCGGGCACACGAACGCCGTAACTGGTGAAGAATCGCGCGAAGCGATCGGCGTTCGGGCCCAGCGAGCCGCGCAAGCTCTTGAGTATGATTTGCCCGCCTAATGTGGCTCCTTCCACGACATATAAGGATCCGAGCACCTCCGCCTGGTTTGTGATGGTCGGCAACTCTTGACAGAGGGGCAGTGTGCCGATGACAGCCGTGGAATCGCCCAGGGACATGAGATCCTCCAATAGCCACCATGATTTACTGCGGCATGCCACCGTGGCGCGTAACACCGGAGGAGCGGACGAGTCCAGGGATGCTTCGAGCGGCAGGTAGAATCCGAAAAATACCCGAAGCACATCACGATAGCGTTCGGGCGTAAGGCCGCTCTCCAATAGCGGGAGCCGTGTTTCGAGACGGTGATGGACCTGACGAGTCGCCAGCTCGAGACGTTTGTGAAAACTGCTTCGCGGAAATCGTAAGACGGTTCGTGTCGAAGTCATATCGTGGTTCCTGTCGTCCGGGATATGAGGGTGGGCCGACCGTAGAAGGACTAAGGGGTCTTGCCCACTAGGGGCACCCCTAGTTTTGAATCAGAATGGTTTGGGTTTGAACTTCATCGAATCCAAAGCGGCTAACCTGTCTTGCGCATGAACAAAATGTCTTGGCTCCATCGGATATTCCGGTCTGCCGAACCAGTACAACATGACAAATCCTTGATCTGATTGCGTTCCGCTGATCGGTGCAGCTCTTGCAGCCTTCTGGAGAAACGGCGACGGAGTCCGCAGGCCATTCCATCACGAGTTAAGGAGGACATCATGACACGACAATCAGGCGCCATCATCGCGTTGGCCATGTCACTCTCAGCCTGTCAGAGCATGGGACTGGGCGGAGGAGACGGGATGCCGACGATCACGCGAACCGGGGAAGTCAAAGACATCATCATACGAGAGAACGTGGATCCGGTGACCGTCACCGCCAATCCGGGGGACGAGATCCGTTTCATCAACAAGCGGCAGGGGGATGCGCGTGTGATCTTTCTGTTGCCGGTGGAAGGCCAGCTGACCTGCCAGCGCGGCTTCGGCGGATTACTGACGAGCGGAAACAAGAATCAGTATACGGCCAAGTTGAACGCCAACGACACGGCGAGCGTGTGTTTCAAGAGCCCGTCGGAGGTCAAGTATGTCGTGCGTGCGGATTCGAATCTCCCCAGCGGCGAGGAAAATATCGCGGGGACGATCAACGTCGGCGAAGGACAAGGTCAATCGTCTTCTGTCAGCGCTGACCCGAAGAAGGGCCGGATTTCACAAGCCGATCCTGACCAGGATCAGTAAACAGGGAGTGCGGGGAACAAAAAGGGACAATCCACGTTACCGGCCATCGGTCTCCATGTGAGCGGCGACACTCGGACGAAAAAAGAAAGGAAGGCGCAGGCATGACTAGAATAGCGATCATCGTGATGTCGATTACCGTTGGATATACCGCCGTCAGTTCGGCGGAGGAACATCAATCCAATAAAGGACAGCCTCAGAATGCCGTTCAAGGCACCGCCCCGGCATTTCCATTATCGAAAAATTGTACGACTAATTCTCCCTGCCGCAACGTCCAGGGGGAAATCGTCAAGATCGAAGAGTCCTACTGGATCACGCAGCCGAACGGCGTACAAAGTCACATCCGTGTCGTACCCGACACGAAAATTCAGTCGCGCGTGAAGGTGGGCGACAGCGTGGCGGCGCAAGTGAGATCCAACGGCGAAGCGGAGGCGGTGTTGAAAATGGATCCGCCCCAAGTCCGGGAATTGCCGGTGCCCGACAGCTCGCTGAAGGAAATGCGATAGCGAAGTTGAAGTGAAAGATCCGATTATGAAGACCTGAATCAACGAAGTCGTGAGGGTGGGCATGGCGGGGCCACGGAATACCAAGTCGTTAGAGCAGCTGCTTGCGGCCGGACAGAGCCATTGGTTGGATAATCTGAGCCAACACATGATCGCCGGCGGGGAATTGAAGGCATGGATTCGAACCCACGGTCTTCGAGGAATCACCGCGAATCCCACGACGTTTCGCGAGGCTCTCTCGAGTCGTGATTATGACCGGCAGATCGAAGCCCTCGCTCGGGAAGGACGGTCCACGAAGGATATTTATGAAACTCTGCTGGTCCACGACGTGCAGCAGGCCTGCGACTTACTGCACGATGTCTATGTGGAGACGGACGGGCTCGATGGCTATGTCAGTCTGGAAGTGTCGCCGCATGCGGCGTACTTCACGGAGGACACGCTGCATGAAGCCCGTCACTACGTGAAACGCGTGAATCGGCCCAATCTATTGGTGAAGGTGCCCGCGACGGACGCAGGCGTGCCGGCGATCGAGCAGCTGTTGACGGAAGGGATCGGGGTCAACATAACCCTGCTCTTTTCCATACCCAGCTACCAGGCCGTCATGGAGGCCTATCTTTCGGCTCTCGAGCGACGAGTGACATCTCGTCAGCCGCTGCGGACGGTCGTGTCAGTGGCGAGTTTTTTCGTGAGCCGCATCGACGTGCTGGTCGATCAGTTGTTGCAGCGGCGCATTCCCTCGGGGGATCGAGGACCACAGTCGCCGGCGGCCCGTCTACGGGGCTGCGTGGCGGTGGCCAATGCGAAGCTGGCCTACCGGGCATTTCGACAGGTGTTCGGGAGTGATCGATGGGCTCGGTTGGCGGTGAAAGGCGCACGAGTCCAGCGGCCCTTGTGGGCCAGTACCGGAACGAAGAATCCGAATTATCGGGATGTCGTGTATGTCGAATCACTTGTGGGACGGGACACGGTCAACACGATGCCGGAAGCCACGTTGCGCGCTTTTGCGGATCATGGCCGGGTCGTGCCGGATGCCGTCGGGACCGAACTCGAGCAGGCCGAATCGGTCATGCTTCAGTTGGAGCAAGTAGGCATCAACTTCGACTGCGTCACGTGGCAACTGGAACATGAAGGGGTGCAGAAATTCGTCGATGCCTATGATGCGGCCGTCAAAGCGCTCGATGAAAAGTGCGACCACTTTCGCCTGAAACACACGGCATGAGAGTGACGAGGATCGATCCATGATGAGAGTCGCCATCAACGGACTCGGCCGAATCGGACGAGCCACGTTCAAGATTCTCGCGAATACGCCGGAACTCGAACTCGTGGCGATCAACGACGTGGCGCCCCCCGACAACCTGGCCTACCTCCTCAACCACGACACCGTGTACGGTCGCTACCATATGCGGGTGAACGCCGAGCCGGATGCGCTCACGATGGCGGATCGGAGATATTCCGTCTTTGCGGAGCGCGATCCGGGCCGTCTTCCGTGGAAAGGGCTGGGCGTCGAGGTCGTCTTCGAGTGTTCGGGGAAGTTCAACACCAGGGTGGACCTTGCCAAGCATCTCGAGGCCGGGGCCAGACGGGTGATCCTCTCTGCGCCGGCCAAGGACGAGGATATCCCGACCGTCGTCTATGGAGTGAACGCGTATGATGAGAAGGCCGGTCCGATCTTATCCTGCGCCAGCTGCACGACGAACTGCGTAGCGCCCGTCGTCGAGATCATCGACCGCCATCTGGGCGTACACAAGGCGGTAATGACGACGGTCCATGCCTACACCGCCAGTCAGGCGTTGGTGGACGGACAACACAAGAGCACACGTCGCGGACGGGCGGCGGCGGCCAACGTCGTGCCCTCCGTCACGGGCGCCGCGACAGCTACGACGCGGGCCTTGCCCGCTCTCAACGGGCGATTCCAAGGCGCGGCCGTTCGGGTGCCCGTTCCGATTTGTTCGCTCTCCGATATCGTCATGCTGACGCAACAGGACACGAACGTCTCCGAGGTGAACGACCTCTTCCTGAACGAGGCGCGCAGCGATCGATATGCCGGAGTCCTGGGCGTGACCGAGGATCCGATCGTGTCCTCCGACGTCGTTCAAGATTCGCGCGCATCGATCGTGGATGTCGATATGACCCAGGTGGTGGACGGCAACCTCGTCAAGGTGATGAGTTGGTACGACAATGAATGGGGCTATGCCAGCCAAATGGTCCGTCAGGCGATCTCGATGGCGCTCATCGTACCGATTGAGGGCTGATGCAGTCGCTGACCGCACGACAAAGCCGTTGTTCCATCCTGTCGGAAGCGCCGACCAGCCATGCGTATCTCGCAGGCCGCGGAAACACTTGAAGTGTGTGTTTCGAGAGGGCTCAGCACGAGCGAAGCCCCTCGGTATTCACTGAGCGCTCCGTCCGCCCTGAGGCTCTCGAAGGATGAACGAAGTGTTTTTCCGCAGCCTGCTCCAACGCCGCGATGAATTCTTTGGAAAAGTTACAGCCATACCGGAAAAAGCGGAATTTTCGACGCACCACGGAACCTCGGGGAGGTCCCGCATCGCGATCCGGCTCGGCGCTGCAGTATGTGATCCAGAAACACGCCGCCAGACGACTCCATTACGATTTTCGGCTTGAGCTGGACGGCACCCTCAAGAGCTGGGCCGTCCCCAAAGGGCCGAGTCTGAACCCTTCCGACAAACGATTGGCCGTGCACGTCGAAGATCATCCGATGGAATATGCCGATTTCGAGGGTGTCATTCCTCCCGGACAGTATGGCGCCGGCAGCGTCATGGTGTGGGATCGAGGCCGGTGGATTCCGGACGGGGATCCTCGAGCGGGCTATGAAAAAGGACGACTGAAATTCACGCTGGCGGGTCAAAAGCTGCAGGGCCGCTGGACCCTGGTCCGCATGGGTGGAGCGCGCAATCGCGAGGAAGACAATTGGTTGCTCATCAAGGAACGCGACGCCACCGCCGGCACGGCCGCGTCCGACAATGCACCTGCCACATCGTCGCGAAGCGTGAAAAGCGGAATGACCATGGAAGAAATCGCTCGGGCCAAGGTCGATACATGGCATTCCAACCGCCGGTCCGTGATCCACAAGCGAACACCGAGGTCGGAATCCGGACAGACGACCACCCGTGCCGCCCCTCGTTCCAACGCATCCGGGAGTCGACGGGACAAGGCGGCCTGCCCGGAATGGATCACGCCCCAGTTGGCGACGTTGGTTTCCGGAGCGCCCGAAGGAGACGGGTGGATTCATGAACTGAAGTACGACGGATATCGCATGTTGTGCCGAATCGATCGGGGCGCGGCCCGCCTGTTCTCGCGGAACCGTAGGGACTGGACCGAAAAACTACCCGAGCAGAGACAGGCCGTTGCCCGATTGCCCGTGGAAAATGCATGGCTGGACGGTGAACTCGTCGCGCTCACCCCGGATGGAACGATGAGCTTTCAAGCGTTGCAGAACGCCTTCGACCGTGGGCGTGAGGTCCGGCTCCTTTACTATGTCTTCGATCTTCTCTTCCTCAACGGCGAAGATCTCAGATCGCGCCCGCTCCATGAGCGCAAGCAGCGACTCGCCGCTCTCTTGGACGGGCTTCCGGACAACGGTCCCTTGCGGTACGGTGACCATATTCGTGGGCAGGGCCGTATCGTGTTTGAGACGGCCTGTCGACGCGGGTTGGAGGGCGTGATCGCCAAACAGGCGGACAGTCCGTATGTCGCCGGCCGGACTAAACACTGGGTGAAGGTGAAATGCCACCGTCGCCAGGAGTTTGTGATCGGCGGCTTCACCGATCCGTCCGGTTCACGGCGAGGATTTGGGGCATTGTTGCTCGGCGTGTACGAAGGCGGAGGGCTGACCTATGTGGGACGGGTCGGAACCGGGTTTTCCGAAGAACGACTCTCGCAACTGCAGCGTGCCTTGCGATCGCGTCAACAACCGAAGCCGGCCTTCGTGAATCCTCCAACGGGTGGGGAGGCCAAAGGCGTACATTGGGTGAAACCGGAACTGGTGGCCGAAGTTCGGTTTGCGGAATGGACTCAGGAAGGCATCCTTCGCCAAGCTTCTTTCGTCGGTCTGCGGGAGGACAAGGCGGCCGGCGCCATCGTGCGTGAGTCCGCCGACAGAGTGCCTGCGAGCCGTTTGACGACCGACCGACGACGAGAAGAAGAGATTGCTCAGTCGAATCCCCCCCTGTCTTCCGCCCGTCGAGAGCGGTCATCCGGCCCAACGCGAAAGCGTGCCGGGGTGCCGATAGTGGCGGGGATCCGCATTTCCAACCCTTTTCGAGTGTTGTTCCCCCACGATGGCATCACCAAATTGGAGCTCGCGCAATTCTATGAGCGGATCGCGGGCCGGATCCTGCCGCACGTGCGAGGACGTCCGCTGACGTTGGTGCGTTGTCCGGATGGACAGGGGACAGGGTGTTTTTATCAAAAACACGTGACCGATCAGGTGCATGAGGCGATTGATCGCATTGAAATCCAAGAAACGGATGGATCGGCTCAGTATATGGTCGTAAACACGCCGGCGGCGTTGGTCGCGCTGGTGCAACTCGGCGTCCTCGAACTTCACACGTGGGGTGCCACGGAGGATCGGTTGGAACAGCCGGATCGGATGGTCCTCGATTTGGATCCGGCCCCCGACGTGCCCTGGCACGAAGTCGTTGAAGCCGCACGTCTCGTGAAAACGTTGCTCGATGAATTGAGTCTGACGTCGTTTCTCAAAACCACCGGCGGGAAAGGATTGCACGTCGTGGTGCCGTTGGAACGACGGCACTCGTGGGACGAGGTCAAGCAATTTTCCAAAACCTTGGCCGGACACCTGGTCCGCATTCTTCCGGTCCGCTTTACCGACAACATGTCGAAACGCGCCCGTACGGGGAAGGTGTATCTGGACTATCTGAGAAACGGACGAGGTGCGACCGCGGTGGCAGCCTATTCGACGCGCGCCAAGCCGCGGGCCCCCCTTTCGGTTCCGGTGAGGTGGGATGAATGCTCTCCGAACCTCCGATCCGACCAGTTTACGTTGCACAACATCGAGGAACGGTTCTCACAACTGACCCACGATCCGTGGGACGGGTATGCCAAGGTACAACAGCAGATCACGGCCGATATGATGCATCGACTCCGCCCCGTCCGCCGCCGATCCTGAGCCGGCCGAATGGGAAATAGCGCATTTAGACGGCCAATCGTCTTACTTGGCGCTGCTTCCCAATACGATGCCCGTCAATTCGCGCGTCGTCAGCACGTACGGAACGCGGCGACTGTCGCATGCTCCGGTAAGTAACTTGATCGGCCGGCTGGACGGTTTCTTTGCGTGCGGATCGTTGATAGAGAAATGCGTACTCTTGCGCCATTCGTTCGACGGTAAACCGTTCTTCGAACGCGGCCCGGCAGCGGCGACGATCGAGATTGGGAATCCATGCGACCGTATTGGCCATTTCCGCCAAGCTTTCGCACAAATACCCCGTGTTCCCGTGATCGACGATTTCTGGAATCCCGCCCCGCCTATAAGCGAGGATCGGTGTGCCGCAGGCGAGAGCCTCGATGAGCGCCAATCCGAAGGGTTCCGGCCAATCGTACGGACAGATGAGGGCATAGGCCTCCCCCAGAAAATCGTCTTTTTCCGCATCGGTGATTTCGCCGACATATTCCACCAGCGGATGTTCGAATAGTGGTGCGATGTGCTCGAAGTAACTCCGGTCGGCCGGTTCAACCTTGGCCGCGATCCTGAGCGGCATGTCAGTCCGTTTGGCCAATTCTATGGCATCCTCCATTCCTCGGCCTGGTGATATCCGACCCAGAAAGGCAAGGTACGCGCCGGGATGCGGATGCATGGAATACAGATCACGAGGCAATCCGAGATGGATGGTGCCCTGCCAATTGATCCACGGGAGCGAACCGCGCTGGGCTTCGGACACCGAGACCATGGGCAAGTCGGAAAAGTTTTGAAACACCGGGTTCAGTTCCGGCAGGTCAAGCCGACCATATAACGTCGTCACGACCGGCGTACGGCATCGACGGGCGAGGGGAAAACCTAAGAGATCGACGTGGGAATGGATGAGATCGAAGCCCCCGGCGTGGGTGCCGAACGCCCGCTCAAGGTGAAGGAACAACGGCGCCTCCGGACACGATATCGTCCGATTGGAACGTAGAGATGCCGGGCAGGCGGCGGACAGCTTGGCCGATGTGGAAGAATCCCCGGTCGCGAACAACGTCACGTCATGCCCCAGGCGAACGAGTTCTTCCGTCAAATACGAAACGATACGTTCCGTACCTCCGTAGCGTTGAGGAGGAATGCTTTCCCGCAACGGCGCAACTTGAGCGATCTTCATCTTAATCCTTTCGTCGGCATGGTGATCATGGATATGTCAATGACTGGAACGTAAGGGCCCGGAGATCCGGCAGTTTTGCATGAGACTGAGGTGAAGGTAAGCGGATTGTAGGGCAAATGAAACAAGTGACTTCCCTAGTACGAGACACGACTTCGATTGCCGCGGCGTGAAAATGATGAGAAGCGTCAATCTGATCGCCCTGATCGCCGCCACGGCTGCTCAGTTTTTGTCCAGCGAGGCAAGGCCGACTCTTCTCCATTCATGGTGGTGCAGCAGCGGCGGCGTTCTGCTCTGTCGTCGGATGCTCTGAAAGGGTCTGGATGTGAATGTGCCCCAATTCAGCGGTTTCACCGTTGTTGCGGAGATCCGATGGTCTTCGGACGACATAGCGGATCGTCCCGGGATTACGAAAACACAAGCCGGCACTTTCGTCGGGTTGGAGGGTCACCTCCGCACCGCTGTAGAAGTGGCCGCTAAAGTTGCTGCGGCAGGACAACCGGTTCAAGACATAATCCAAAACAACGATCCGCACCGGCGTCATGAGCGTATTGGTCCATCGGATTTCGTCTCCTTCCGCCGCTTCGATGGCAGCGATCGACAACTGATTACCAATCGTGATGGCCCTCACTTCACCGCTGCGTGAAAAACCGGGCAAGCTTTGACAGGCTACGAGCATGAGAGCAAGCGAGAAGAGTACAGTGCGACCGACATTCATCATGTGAAACACGATGACACGGACCGCCCGAACTCTTCACTCGGAGCCTCCCGAGCATGCCGCCATGCAACAAACCTAGGCGGTCTCCTAGTTAATGTCCGGAAGAACTTTGGATATGGTGAACACATGGTTATCGATACACAAGTGTTGGACGCGAAGCAGAGGAAAAGCGATTCCCAGGCAGAGGACGGAGTCGTGTTTGTGCGATTGGTGGCTCCGGATTGTTGGGTTCTGACCGTTGATCACCGCGTGTTTTATATTCACCGACAGCGAACCCGTCGGATGTCCGACTGTCATGCCTTCGATTGCCATGATCCATGGCCGCCGGACAAAGGAATCGCCTAATCATCGCCATCTGTTTCAAAGGGGTTGACTCATGCATACAATAGAAACCGCTCCGGTGCGAATAGATCTGAGGCGAGCGTCACGCGTACTATGCATGCTGTGTAGCATAGTTGGTGGGTGGGCCTTCTTGGGAGATGCGGGCCATGCCGGTTCCAAAGACAATCCCGGTGTTTCGAAGGGGGAGTCGAGTCAGCAGAGCGGCCAGCAGGGGCTGGGTTTAAGCGGTGCAGCCTCGTCCCCAATCCTTGCAGGGCCGGAAATCATCATCGGGGCTATCAAAAAGATCCAAGGTGAGGAATATACGATCGAAGGAGACCGCGGACAACAGATACATCTTCGCGTCACCAAGGATACGAATAAAGTGTGTCCATCCAGCGATCAGGCCCACGTCTCGTCTGGTCAGGAAGGAGTCCGGGAACGTACGGAAATTCCTCCGACTGCCTCGATGCAACAGTCTTCCAAGAACCATGAGCAAGCAGCCAAGGCGGGAGAGCGCGATCGAAAAGACCTGGAGCAACATGCCCTCGCTCCACCAACGCAAGATCCATCACACCTGCAGGCGACTGTCGGTTCGACGGACCCACGAGCCAAGGAAGACGTGGCACGCGGATCCGGATTCCAGATCGGCCACTGTGCCTTCAAAGAAGGGGATCAGGTTCGTGTCGAAGCCTCCGACATGGGTACGGCCACGACGATCAAACAGTTGCTCTCGTCTCGCAGCGGACAGTAGAGGACCATCGGACAGAGAATGAAGCGGTCGTCAATGATCCAGAATGATCACGGATGAGGTAATCGCGGATCAAGGAAGGTGCTCGCGACAGGAGAGGAAGTTATGGCAGGTACGGACAAACGTAAAACCAAGCAGTCTCAGATCCCGGCAGCAAAGCCGGATCCGGACAAGGAAGACCCCAAGGAAGACCGAATGCGTGCTGAATCGACCGGTCGGGGCTCGAGCGGGCATGCCGTCCGGCGCAGTTCATCACAGCCCGTCGCGGGGTCGAAACAGCGGCAGGAGACACAGCGGATTCCAGAGGAGCCGTCCTCCGGATTGCAGGAATCGGAGAAGGTTCTCGATGAAAAGCTTTCCGCTTCTGCTCCAAACGGGCACGACGGCATCGAACAGGATTCGGCGCACCGCCGAATCGCGGAGCGGGCGTTCATCCTGTTTCAAGACGGCGGTTGTCAACACGGCAATGATTGGGCCCACTGGTTTGAAGCGGAACGACAGGTCAATGAAACCCGGATGCCATCACAACATTCCGATTAGTGACTAGACACCAAAGGAGGGTACCAGTATGCGCAATGGAAGCTATTACGATGAACATGTCGGAGACGCCACGGGATGGTCCGCATTCATGGCCGGAGCCTTGATCGGGGCCGGCATCGCACTGCTGTTTGCTCCTCAGCGAGGATCGGAGTTGCGCGGTATGTTGCGTGACTACGCCAATCGCGCGACGGATGATTTGGTGGAGAAGGGACAAGAGGCATGGGACACCGCGGTGGAACGGGGAAAAGATTATTACAACAAGGGTGAAGAGGCGGTTCGTGATGCGGGACGTTCGGCCAAGGAATTCGCCAAGCAAGCGCAAGACATGGCGCGCGAGCCGGGCCGCTCGGCAATGTGATCCTGTTCTATATTTCCGGAGGACGCTCCATGCGAGGGTTCTTGCTCGCACTGTGGTTGGTCGGCGGGCTTGCCGCCTGTCAGGGCACGCAGAGCAACGCGGCCGTTCAAACCATGCATGACGCGTCTGTGACGGCGGCGGTGCAAAAGAATCTCACCGCCGATCGTCGGGCCAATTTTGCGAGAGTAGACGTCGACACGGAACAGGGAATCGTACGGCTGAGTGGAACGGTGCAGACTTCGGAGCACAGGATACGAGCCGAGGAACTCGCGAAACAGGTCAGCGGCGTCAGACGAGTCGACAACCACCTCCAGGTGCAAACGGCTCAACGGCACAACGGAAAAGAGCCCGATAAACAGCCAGACTGAGATGCCGGTCGACGGAAACGTACGGATCGGAGCCATAGGAGACCTGCATTGTCCCCGATTCGGGGTCGAGGAGATTCGATCCCTGTTCGGGCGGATCGCGGAATGCTGCGATGTTCTCTTATTGTGCGGTGACATCACCGATTACGGGAAGCCGGAAGAGGCGAAGCTGCTGGTTGAAGCCCTTCCGGCTCTCGAAGGGATTCCCGTGGCCGCCGTGCTGGGAAACCATGACCATGAATCGGGCCATGCTGAATCGCTTACCGATTTGTTCGAACGTCAGGGGATGTGCGTGCTCGATGGAACGTCCGTGCAGATAAAAGGAGTGGAGTTCGTCGGAGTCAAAGGATTCGCGGGAGGGTTCGGAGATCGCCTGTTGCAGTCCTGGGGAGAGCCGGCCGTCAAACGGTTCGTCCATGAATCGGTCGACGAGGCGTTGAAATTGGAATCGGCCTTGGCCAAACAGGCCGCGTCGCCTCGTGTCGTGTTGCTGCACTATGCCCCCATCCGGGAGACTCTGGTCGGAGAATCGCCGGAAATCGTCCCGTTTCTGGGGACCAGCCGCTTGGAGGAGCCGATCGATCGGTACGGTGCGACGGCGGTCTTTCATGGCCACGCGCACCACGGATCCCTGGAAGGACGGACCAAGGCCGGAATACCCGTATACAACGTCGCCCTGCCCCTGCTGCTTCAACAGACTACCCAGGAACCGCCGCTGCGGGTGATTCGGCTTCCGTTGACGAAGACGGTGGAACGGATATGAACATGACTCGAGAGCTCGTCGACCGGCCCGCCCAGGCACTCTATCGACAGGCATTGCGAGATATGCGACATTCTGGAATTCCCTTTCTGGTCGGCGGCGCCTTTGCCTTGGAAAGCTATGCCGGGGTGGTGCGTCGGACCAAGGATCTGGACGTCTTCGTGCACCGGGAGACCGTGGACCAGCTTATGCGGTTCTTGGCCGAGAAAGGATACGCAACGGAAGTGCGGTTTCCCCATTGGATCTGCAAGGCGTGGAAAGAGGATCACGTCATTGACATCATTTTCGGATCGGGAAACGGTATCTGCGCCGTCGATGCCGAATGGTTCGGTGAAGCCCCCAAGGTCGTCCTCTTGGGCGAGCCGGCGTATCTGGTTCCCGTCGAGGAGATGATCTGGTCGAAAGCGTTTGTCATGGATAGGGAGCGCTATGACGGGGCCGATATCGCGCACCTGTTCCACGCATGCTCCCGGACGCTCGACTGGTCGCGGCTGCTCCGGCGATTCCACGCGCACTGGAGAGTGCTCTTCAGCCACATGATCCTCTTCGGATATGTGTACCCCGGGCGTCGGTTGCACATCCCTCGCTGGTTGATGGGCGAGCTGCTCCGTCGAGTGGAGTTGGAAAGCGTCACGGTTCCGTCCGACAGGACGGTCTGTCAGGGGACGCTGTTGTCCTGGGGACAATATTTGGATTCCATCGAGCGAGGAGAGTACGAGGATGCCCGTCATCCTCCGCGCGGTTCTCTGACGGCCGAGCAAACGGAATTCCTGACGGCCCAATTTCGAAAAGAACAACACATCGGCTCGGATCGAGAACCCCCCCGAACATCGCGACGGCGGAGGAGTCCGCACGCACAGTCAGAGAAGTCGGCCGCATGAATCCGCCCGCCAACGAATATCCCCGAGCCATGCGTCCGTTTCAATTCGTCAGCTGTATGGAGCTGCGCGAGGTAATTGGGAAGCGCGCCACGGACATTCCTCGTCTCCTGGAGTTGATGGAGGAAGTTCCCTCCGACAGCATTTACTATCACACCCATAGCTACTATCTGCGTCACGCATACGCCCAGACCTTGTATCCCAATGATTTCGCCACCTGGGCCGCGCTGCATGCCCATGATCGTGTGCTCGGAGAACGTCTGGGGGTGTTGGATCCGTTCTCGTATCTTTCGCCGGAAGCGTTGCGACAAGACATTATTGCCATCCTCGACGAGCACCTCAGCCATCATCCTTCCGTGTATCGCATTACTGGTGCGGAACCGTTCGACTTCGTGCGGTCCTACGTCATCGAGGCGCCGCTGGAGCGCCAGGCTTGGACCTTGTGGGATTTCCGGAACGTCGTGCACGAGGTCGAAGTGGGGGCCCTGTATTTTCATCTGTGCGAGGCCCGCATGCGAAAGACGCCGGGGTTCGATGATTTTTCCCATTGGCTGAAGGCCCCGGAAGGTCTGAATCTGCCGCAGCTGTCGGCGCAGGTCGAACGCGTGGTGCGCCTCGGCTTGAATCTGGAAGGGATGCGCGCCCGCATCGTCGCATTGTGCGACGGTGAGTTACACAAGGCCTGACGCATGGCGGACCTGCTCGAACAATATCGTCCGTTCGTCCCTTCCGGCACGATCGAATTGCTTCGTCAACTCGGTCGGCGCTTGGAAGGAACGCGCATGTTGCACGTGAACTCCACCCGGTACGGCGGGGGAGTGGCGGAGATGCTTCACCGGCTGTTGCCCCTGTTCGAGGAACTGGGAATTCAGACCCGTTGGGAAATCATGGCCGGCTCCGATGCGTTTTATCATACGACGAAGAGTTTCCATAACGCCTTGCAGGGAACCGCTCAACACATTACGAAGGCGATGTATGAGGCCTATCTCGACACCAATCGGGATAATGCGCAACATCTCAACTTGGATGCCGACGTCGCCATGATCCATGACCCTCAGCCGGCCGCGCTCATCGGCTCACGCCCATCGGGGGCGCGATGGTTATGGCGGTGCCACATCGACGTATCGTCCCCTCAACCGGGGGTATGGCAGTTCCTCCGCCCGTTCGTGTCGCAGTACGATGCGGCGATCGTGTCCCTCCCGAAGTTCGCACGCCGCCTGCCGGTGCCGCAATTCATCGTCTACCCGTCGATCGATCCCTTGAGCGATAAGAACCGCGAACTCACGGAGGAAGAGATCCGTTCGGTGCTGGACAAGTTGAACGTCCCGACGGATAAGCCGATTCTGCTGCAAGTCTCTCGATTCGATCGGTTTAAGGATCCGCTCGGCGTGGTGGCCGCCTACCGGATCGTGAAACAGAGCCATGATTGCCGACTGGTGCTGGCGGGCGGCACGGCGACGGATGATCCCGAAGGGGCGGCGGTGCTCGCGGAGGTGCAGGAGGCGGTGGGGGTGGATCCGGACGTGCAACTGTTGCTGCTGCCGCCGACGGCGAACCTGGAAGTCAATGCGTTGCAGCGCGCTGCCACCATCATCATTCAGAAATCGGTTCGGGAAGGGTTCGGGTTGACGGTGACGGAGGCCATGTGGAAAGGCAAGCCCGTCATCGGGGGCGATACCGGCGGCATTACCGTGCAATTGATCCACGGCTACACGGGGTACACGGTCAATTCACCCGCCGGTGCGGCTTTCTACATCAAACGTTTGCTGAATGAGCCGGAGCGGATCGAGGTGATCGGTCGTCAAGCCAAGGAGTTCGCGCGTAATCGGTTCCTGGTCACGCGACATGTGCAGGACTATCTGGGAGTGATGATCCACTTGGCCCGAGGCGCACGGCGCGACGAATGAGGAGCGCCATGTCTTGGTGACGCGGCGGTGTCTGAGGGCGTTTCTCTACATCCGGATAGGTGAAAGAAAGGTGGCGACGATGGATGACAAGGCGTATGCCAGCCTGATAGGACGGGCCCTGATCGGATTGATCTTCCTGATGTCCGGTATCAACAAGATCGCCGATCCGCAGGGTACGCAGCAGTACATGGCCGCGATGGGGATCACCACGGCGACCACGTTCCTGTATGCGGGAGCGGTTGTCGTGGAGGTGGCCGGCGGGTTGTCGCTGTTGCTTGGAGTGTGGGCCAAATGGGGTGCTCTCGCGCTGATCCTGTTCATGATACCGACGACTTTGCTGTTCCATACGAACTTTGGGGACCAGAATCAGACGATCCACTTTTTAAAGAATCTCGCAATGATCGGCGGCCTGCTGTATGTGGCCGCGTATGGATCGGGGCGATGGAGTGTCGATCGTGGGGCTTCACGGACGCACCAGGATGTGGAATCCGATGCACCGTCCCTCAAGAAAGTGGTGCACCAATAACGAACACATCAGCAAGGGGAATACGGCCTTAGATACAGAGTAAAGCAAGCGGAACGATACGCATTCGAATGGGCCATGCGTCTTCTTTTGGCGATCGACGAGTCGGAGAACGCTCGGCGTGCCGTGCAGTATGTGGGAACGGTAGTGGGACGCGCTTCCCATGTGACCGTGACGTTGTTTCATGTCCTGAGGCCGATGCCCCGCGCTCTGTTGGAGCACGGCGGGTCGGAGAACCCTGCGATAGAGAAACAATTGAGCGCGCAATTGCACCGGGAGCAGGATGAATGGCTCAAGCGAGAGCGGGAGACCAAGAGTCCGCTCTTGCGGAAGGCTTGCGATGCGCTGATCGCGTCCGGCATCGATGAAAGTCGAATCAGGACAAAGTTCGGTCATGAGAGCGACATTGCGACCGCCATTCTAGAAGAAGCGCAGGAAGGACATCACGACACGATCGTGGTCGGACGTACCGGCACGTCTCGAATCACACGTTTGTTCGGCGGTGGAGTGACGGACCGCATGTTGCGAGATGCGAAGAGCGTGGCATTGTGGATTATAGAATGACGATACGCCTGTGACCTCCGGCATGCCGTTGGAAGCCAACATTTACTCAACGGTAGTTCTGTTTGGCGGTCTGTTCGTTTCACCGTGCAACCGGCCTTCGAGCCGCTCCGGTGTTGATGCCGATGCAGCAAAGTTGGAGGGGGATGTCGACTGGAGTCGATTCCTCAGTTCGCTCGCACGATGGCGTATGCGAGCCATCAAGCGTTGTCCGGACGGCACCGGATGCGAGAGTTCATTGAGGGCTTGCTCCCAGACGGCCAGCGCCTCGGTCGGCTCGCCGCGCCGCTCCAGTTCAATGCCCAACTGGTAAGCCGCCCATGAGGAAGAAGACGGGCAGTGGGCGGCGAGCTGAAACATCCGCTTGGCTCCTTGAGCGTCACCTTGTTCGGAGCTGATGATCCCGAGGCCGAGCAGGGCTCGGGAGTAGCAGGGAGCCCGTTGCAAAGCCTTTCTGTAGAACGTTTCCGCTTTGCCGAATTGTCGCTGCTGACGACGAAGATCGCCGGCGTCCGTCAAGAGTTCAAGATCATCCGGCATGAGCGTCAACGCCAGTTCATATCTCGTCCACGCCTCATCGGCGTCACCCCTGGAAGCCAACGCGCGGCCGAGATCATGCAGAATATCCGGTCGATTTGATTCCAGCCGCAACGCCGATTCATAGTGCCGGATCGCCATGTCCAGGAGGTCGGGATCTTTCCGAATGACGTCCGCCATCAATTGTAGTAGGTGCGCCGTCGCGACGAATCCGGCGAGCCCTGTTGATTTCGCGGTCGGGCGGTGAGGATCCGGCGGTCCCTCGGGATCGCCGCTCGGGAAGTGAAGGGTGCCCAGCCATTCGCGAATCCTCGATGAGGGAATGCAATAACTCAAACCTGCGCGCAACATCACCCGTCCCATCGATTCACCCTGCGCATTTTTTGCCGTTTCCAGATAAGGAACGGTATGCACCACAAGCCCGATGATCTGTCCGGACGCGGCGGCGACGAGCGGGCCGCCGCTGCTTCCCGCGTTCATGAGCCCGGTGACGTGAAGGAACGGCAGAGGTCTGTGCGTGATGCGGGACTGCCCCGTCGCTTCTCCGCTCACCGTGACAGGAAACACCGTCGGATGGATCGTGACGCCCATCTGGAGCACATCCGGCAAGCGGGGATAGCCGATCGTCACCGCATCCGCGCCGTCCTCGGGCGGCTCTCGGGACAACGGCAAATATGGAACCGGATACGATTCGGTCAGGCGCAGGGCGGCCAGATCAAGATCCGGATCCACCGCTATGACTTCGGGCGTTGCAGGTTGGCGGACCACCTCCCCGTAGACCAGGATCCGTGTGGATTCATGAATGACATGCGCGTTCGTCAAGAGCAGGCCGTCTGGAGACACGAACACGCCGCTGCCGAATGACAAGGCATGGGATTCATCATCGATTCCGATGATAAGCACCGTCGCATTCTTACCCGTACGGTAAAGCTTGCCCGCCCCCAGCCCCCAAGCCGGCCATGCGGAAAAGAGCCCCTCACAGGTCAAGGTGATGGTAAGGAGGAAAATGAAGGTACGATTATGGAATCCCGCGAGTGCGATGGTATCCTCGCTGCAACGCGCGGCACCTTACACCAAGCGGGAAATCCGCACAATCTAGCAGAATTTCATAGAGTAAAGTACGAGGGAACTGGGAAAAGCCCTAGTCGCATGCGGGACCGCCGCACGTCCTGGAAGCCCGATGACTCATGCCATAGCGCCCGAGGGAATGGCCTGCCCCTATGGTTACGCGTCGTCCCGACGGTCTTCCTGTCTCGCGATTTTCTCCAACACTTCTGCCTGATGTTGGCAGTTCAGACAGCGTTTGGCGAACGGGAGAGCCCTCAGGCGACCGGCACCGATCTCGGCGCCGCAATCCTCGCACAATCCATACTCTCCGTCGTCCAGTCTGCGGAGCGCCGTGTCGAGCATCACGCGGGTGCGGTTGCGCGATTCCAGCAGCGACAATTGTTGTTCGGCCGTGCTGTCGCGTAGCGACATGTCTTCGAGGTCGAGCACGGAATCATTGTGGGTCGTGGAATAATGCTCTCGATACTGCGCCAGGAGTTCATTGATCTGCTGTTGAACAGCCGACCGTTTGCCGAGCAACATCGTTCGAAGCTCATCGACGGATGTCGAGGTGGAATGGACCGCTTTAGACATGATCATGCTCCTCTTATGTGTGGGCAAGAAGTAATTTGTCTTCTATGCCGGTTTGCAAAAATGGGGCCGCACGTCGATACACAAACACCATGGCGCTAGGCGGCACATGAAGGTCCTCGCGAGAAGGTGCTTGCGAATTGAGAAGAACCATTCTCGACACGGTATTCGACGCATGCACATCCATACGGCCCTGTTGCTTAAGCCATCTCCAACTGATCGGGTGAACTGGATGTTTCAAGGCAGCGGTGCGACCATCGAGTGCCAATCGATCCTTTCTGTCTACAAAAGTCCGCAAGCAAGACAGATTGTCCGCCGGAGAGGGTATCGAATTCTCTCGGCTGCAGCCCAGTGGAGGGGACCGCTCTCCGGAAATAACAGGCATTCTGATTGCACCAATGTTGGAAGTTCGGCCTGGCGGATCGAGAGGGCGGTTGTAAGAGGCGTAGACTGCGGGATGCGGTGGTCGTGCAGATTTCAGCGTCAACATCGTTCTCGAACAGGGCTGTGCGGGGGCCGGATTGGGAGTGAGGCTCGAGAGAACAGATGCCGCTCCGCCTCCGCGATGCCATGGCTCTTTGATCCATTCCCCAACCATCTGTCGGTTCTGATCATGCGTCTCGCAGTCGCCACGTACAATGTGCATCGGTGTGTCGGGTGGGATGGACGGTACAGCCGTGAGCGCATCTTGGGGGTACTGGAGGAATTGCAGGCCGATCTCATTGCCCTTCAAGAAGTGGAAAAAGAAGACACCTTGCATTGGCTGGCCGATCACCTTCGCATGACCGCGATTGCCGGTCCCATGCTGCAACGAGCGGGGGCCTGTGGGAACGGTGTGTTGACGACGTGCACGCTGGACGAAGTCCGGCTGGTCGATCTCAGCATTCCCCATCACGAGCCTCGCGGCGCCATCGATCTCGATGTCCGATGCGGTACCGAAAAGGTTCAAGTCATCGCGACTCATTTAGGGTTACGCCCGGGTGAAAGGCGATGGCAGGTACGCGAACTTCTCAAACGGTTCGGCGCGCGCCATTGCCTACTCATGGGCGACATCAACGAATGGTTCTTGTGGGGTCGGCCGCTTCGCTGGATCAACAGGATTTTCGGACATTCACCTCCGCTCCGATCCTTTCCCTCTCCGTTTCCTCTGTTTGCGCTCGACCGCGTTTGGATCAGGCCGCCAGGCAGCGTCACCGACATTCGTGTCCATAAGACGGCGCTCTCGCGTCTCGCTTCCGATCATCTCCCGGTTCGGGCGGTCATTGAATGGTAAGGTCAGGCCGCCGCCGAGGTGGACGTCGGTGCGATCGTGCGCTCCAGTCGATGCTCGACGGTTTTCCAATTGACATTGGAAAAAAACGCTTCAATGTAGTCGATCCGTTCGGCGGGCTTGTAATCGAGAATGAATGCGTGTTCCCAGACATCCATGACAAGGACCGGGATGAAGCCCGCCACGGTGCCCGTTTCGTGCAGCGTGATCCAATGGTTGGTCAGCCTGCCGTTGGAGGGGTTGAGATAGCAGACGGCCCAGCCCACTCCCCGCATCTTGCCGACGCCGATGAAGTCGCCTTTCCACGCTTCATATGAGCCGAAGCTGCGTTCCGTTGCTTGTCTGAACGGAGAATGAGTTCCGGGATCCGGAGATCCGTCGATCATGAGATTGTCGAAATAGTATTCGTGCAGCACCATGCCGTTGTATTCGAACCCGTATCGCCGCTTGAGCTCCGAGTAGACCGGCATTTCTTCCTGGTCCACCTTCCCGTCCGCGAGGAATTGGTTGATTTTTGCCGTGAGCGCGTTCGTTTGCGTGACGTAGCCCTCATAGAGCTTGAAATGCATCGCGAGCGTCCGGTCCGAGATGCCGTGAAGCCCGTGGAGATCATATGATCGCGGTTCATAGTTCGCCTGCGGTAATTTCTTGTCCATGGTGTCGCTCCTATGGGCCGTTTTGCGCGTGAACCTGCTGGATCGGTTCATGCGTGAATTGGAGACGGAACCCCGGGTATGAGGCCGTACACAGAGACTTGACAAGCCAAGGCATGATGCCAAAGGCGCCGATGAATGCCGTCACCACGAAGGGAAAGAGGATCGCTCCCCAGGACGGACTCGTGCGAGAAAGTTCGGGCCAGCCCGTGACGATGAGTCCGTTCATGAGCATGAGCAGCAACAGCACGCTGCCTACTCCTCGCCAGAGAATGGTCCATCCGATTCGAATCGATTCCCAATAGTTCGGTACCATTTGAAGTCCTCCCCATCCTACCTACGGTGAACCAGGGCTCGGAGAAGGGGATGGATGCGGTGGGTTCGGTGTAGGGGCCGGTGGCCGAGGAGGCGGGATCGGCCCAGATGGGCGGGGGGTCGGGTCGGTCGGGCCGGGGCTTGGGTCCGTCGGCGGACCGGCTTCGTATGTGTGAACGATTATCGCCGCCTCCATCGGCGCGGTGATGAACCAGACGGCGAAGGCCAGAGTGAAAGCCATAAAAATCGGAATGCGGCTTCTGATCATAACGGCCGCCGGTTCATCGATCCGTCCCATGCAGTCACGCAGAGGGAGCCGCGGCCCCGACCATTTCGCGACAGAGATCGGCGCACCGACGGCACTCTTCAGCGCATGGACCGCACATGGCATGTTGAGGCGCATGGCGTTCGCACACCTCCGCGCATTGGTCGCAAATCTCCGCGCAAAGTCGGCATAGAGACTCGGCTCGTTGCGAGGAGCGGCTGATGAATTTGGCGGCTAGAATACAAATGTCCGCGCAGTCGTGACAAAGCCGGATACAACGCGTCATCAAATCATCATGGTCGTGGTGATGTTTCATGCCGATCATATCATTCGCGCATGCCTCGCAGATCTGCGCACATGAGAAACACGCGTTGAGGCAGTTTTGGTGCTGTTGAGATAACGTGTTCAGTTCCATAATCATCGGCTCCTTCCGTTAAGACGGTGTCTGTGCCATCAGTCGGACATCAGCTGATCATCGTTTCTTCTTGTGCGTCTTTTTGGCGCGGGACTTGCCGCGGCCGGGCGCTCCTCGTTCGGTTCCGGCGGCTTGTGTCTGTCGCGGGGTCTGCGGACGAGTGGGCGTAACGGGTTCGGAAGATGCGAGTTCCTGCACTCGTTCCTGGTATCCCTCGGACGACGCGGGGTTCAGTTCCCATCGGCGCGCATCGCGATCCGCCAATTTGTCGCCGAATCGCAGAGGCTCGGCATCCTCATACGTGATGCCGATCGCCTCGCCCAATTCATCGACCACATCCTGATCCGGAGTAGGAGCCGATCCTCCCACTGTCTCCTCACCGGCATCCGTTCCGCTTCCGGCCGCATCTACGTCCCCGCCGGACAGCGTGGCATCCGGTGTGGTCTCTTCGGACGAACGTGATACAGGGGCAAGCGTGTCCTCCGGGAAAGCTTCCTGCTCCGTACCCTCTGTTTCATAGTACCGGCGAATGAGCTGATCGGCATCGATGCGCTTCGGCTTGGACATAGGTGAAGTCCTTCAATGTAACGAACAGGAGAGCACGCGAGCGACCGCTGGTTGAGGCCTCATTTCTCGGAACCGTGCTCAGGCCAGGCCACGGCGACCAAGCGATGCAGCGATTCGATCGGCTTGTCCGTGGAATAGATGGCGGCATAGCGATTTTGCAGCATGGCAAAAAACTCGGGACGCCGTTCTTGCGGGATATCGGCAAGCGTCGCGAGGGACGTCAAATATTCCCCTTTTCCTTGAGCGATGTCCCGTTGAACGTTATCGAAGGTATACGCGATGAAAACCTGGAATCGATGTTTCGCCTTCAGCGGATCGTTATACATCGCCCCAGGAGTGGTGCTTGAAGTGAACTCTTTGAGCGGTTCCAGTATTTCCTTTGAAGCCTGTGTGGTTCCATTTGACAACGCCGTGGTCGCCTCAAAAGGCGCTTTGACCAGCTCTCGTGTGGCGTCGCATGCCGTGCTTCCTGACACAAGAAGTGTAAGCAAGAGCAGTGTCGTCAATCGGTCCATGTTGCGCTCCTTTCCGTTCATTCGTTTCATGAAAAAGACTACAGAGGTCTTACGATCTACCGTACTGGGGCGTTCCCTAGACATCCATGACGATCATCGGAAATTGTTTCGGGAGGATGACCATGACGTACGATTGTCAGCGGGCGATCCGTAACACCGAGTTGGAACAGCCGTAGTCGGGACGATGACCCAACATGGCATTCGTACGTCTCATTGGCACCTCCTTGATCCGTCACTGGTTGCGTTGCAGGCTAGGCGTCACGTACCCACTGGAGCCATCGCGGCTTGATATATTCTTCGATCAAGATTTTGAGGCAGGCCGCGAACGGAATCGCGAAGATCAGTCCGAAGAGTCCCCCGACGGCGCCACCCAAGAGCACAACGATGAGAATCGTTGCCGCGCTCATGTCCGTGGAATGGCTTTGCAGCCAGGGAGTGAGGATCCAGCTTTCGATGAATTGCACCACCAAGTAAGCGACGCTCGGCCATAACAAGACCGCCATCCATTCGGTCTCGGCGGACTGACCGGCGGTCACGGCGTCGGCGTACTTCAGTATGACGGCCAAGGGCCATCCGACGGCGGAAAGATATGGCACCAAGGAGGCTAAGCCGGTGGCCACTCCCAGCAGAAACCAATAGGGAACGTCGGTCAAGGCCCACCCTATCGCGTACAACACACCTGTGATCACGGTGATGAGGAGGCGTTCAAAAAAGAAGCCGCGCACGGCCGTATCCATCCGATGCAAGACGTGCAGGATGTGCGGTCGATGCGAAAGGGGAATCAGGCGGACGACGGTTTGGCTCATGCGTGTAAAGTGCCAGGCGAAGAAGAAAAAATAGACGGGAATCAAGAACGTGTAGAGGGCGGCGTTGACCGTGATCCCCAGCAGCTGTCCGAGCAGGCCGAAGGCCTGGCCGGTTCCCAAGAGGAGCGGTTGCAGTGTCGCCAGGGGGTCGTCGTACAGGCGGCCCAACAGGTCTCGTAGATTGAAAGACGAGCCGCCGAGCCAGGCGTCATAGCGTTGTGAAAGACTTCGTATGTACACCGGGATTTTCTGTATCAGCGCCTGAGTTTGTTCGACGATGAGAGGCACCAGCCAAAATCCGATGCCGACGAGGGCGAGCGCCAGCAGAAACATGAGTATTCCGACCGTGAGGGGGCGCGGAGCAGCCCAGTGGGAGGAAGCGTAGTCGACAAACGGATGAACCAGGTAGGCGAATAGAAGGGCGATAAACACCGGCAAAAAGACGGTATGCAAGGCGTACAGAGACCAGAGTAGTCCTGCGATGGCACCGAGGATGAAGAGATCACGAATCGGGCGGATCTCCCACAGGTGTCGGTCGATTCCCGCTTTGTCGCGCGTGGATTTATCTGATGACAAGGACACCGGTACGTTTCTGGACGTTGGCGAAGAGTGACGTGGACTCATCGAATCATTGCGTGCTCGGTTCAGTCGTGAGATCGAATCGTATCCCGTTGTCCCGCGCGCGGGGCGTCACGATCGAGGCTATCTTCTTTTCTAGTTGTCTCCCGGGCGTACGGGTCTACGGTCGGTCGCGGTGCGGTGGAAGAGACGGTTGTCCTGCTCACGTGTCACCTGCGAACGCGATGGTGCTGAGCAGGGCGTTTTCAGCCTGACGTGAATCGAGGCGGGTATGCTGCACCACGATCGGTACATCGGATTCGATAAGACTGGCGAAATCGGTCTCCTGAGGGACCGGTTCCGGATCCGTGAGGTCATTGAAACGGATATGCCTCGTTCGTCGCGCCGGCACCATGAGCTGATATGGTCCTCCCGGGTCACGGTCACTGTAGAAAATTGTGATACGGACCCGGGCATCTCGATCGGACGCGTTCAACAGGCACACTGTTTCGTGGCTGGTCATCTGCGGGGCAGGACCATGGCTCCCTGCCGGAATGTAACCTTCTGCGATCGCCCAGCGTCTGCGCCCGATGTTTTCCATAGGCAGCATCCTTCCCTTCTCAAGGGATCTGGCTGGTGCAAGCCAAGTGCCTAGACACGAGTGGCGTCCTTCTCCCTGGTCAAGGTTCCATCTCTCCTTATCGTTGAATAGGTTTTCTGGAAGACTTGTCTTTAGGACAGACATCTTGTCCGAGTAAGGGTCCCGGGTGTCGGAATCATTTTGCCGTTCTTCCCCTTCCCCATTTTCTTCCTCGAGACTCTCAGCGAAGCACCTCGCGATAGGATGAGAGACATGACTTATGGGGGACAAGAGGAATAATGAGTCATGAAGAAGCGGTCTGTGTTTTGCAGATTGTGTTTTGCAGAATGTTGTGATGCGAGTAGTGTCGAGAACGTTTCTTGATAAAGAGGTAGGGGATTCCCGAGTTTACGTGTGAGTGAAGAAGAGAGCGAGTGAATGAGAATCATGAGTCTTAAGCGATCAGCCGCCTCGGTTCGCGGACAGATGTCCGTATTGAAGTGGGGTATTGTGAGCTTGACGATGGTGGGGTGTGTTTGGGTAGGGAGTTTGGTCCATGCCGAGGACCAGCTTGCGGGCGTGTCGAACTATGCACAGATGATCGGGAAGCCGGTGAAAAATCCCGATGGGAAAAATCTCGGAAGGATTAAAGATCTGGTGATCAATTGGCGGAGCGACGGATATATCGACTATGCCGTGCTGTCCTTCGGCGGGTTCCTCGGATTGGGAGAGGAATACGTTGCGGTGCCGTGGGCGGCATTGACGCCGAGCGAGAACCATGATCACTTCGTGTGGAATGTGACAGAAGAACATCTCAAGAGCGCGCCGGGATTCATGGCGTATCGATTCTACGATCGCTCGTCCGTTTCCGTTCTCCGACCCAGTCGAGCGAATGCTCAATCCGCGTATGTGACGAAGGGCGACATCGGGTTCGATGAGAACGTCTCGGTGGCGAGACTGTTCAGTGCGCAATAATCCCTGACAACGGAGTTCTTCAGATGAATTGAGAGAACGGTGAACCGGTAAAGGAGGTATTGTTTATGGAAAACAGACGCATTGCACCGTTCGCCTGCGGCCTCGCGGCGTTGATGCTCGGCATTGCTTCTCCGGGCTACGTTGCCCAGGCAGATCAACAACTCGTGGGAGTGACAAAGGCGACGAACCTGATCGGCAAACACGTGACGAATCTGGAGGGGAAAGACCTGGGAGAGATCAAGGACTTGGTTATCAATTGGCGAAGCGGAGGCTTCGTCGAATATGCGGTCCTTTCATTCGGCGGGTTTCTTGGGCTGGGAGACAAGTATTTTGCCGTGCCTTGGGAAATCATGACGCTGAGCAAAGACAAAGAGCACTTCATTCTGAACGTGAAGGAAGAGCGTTTAAAAAACGCGCCCGGCTTCGACAAGGATAACTGGCCCGATATGTCGAACAGAGAGTGGGCCCTGGTGGTCTATCAGTTCTACGATTTGGATACGAATACCATGGGCAGCGCTCGTTCGAGGTCCGCAGAAGTGTCCCAGACGATGAAACAGGAGACCGGCATGGAGTTCAAGAACACGGTACGTGAAGCGTTGACCCATGCCCTGGAAGCAGAGTCAGCGGGAAAACAGGGCAAGCCCGACGCGTTGGTGACCCACGCAAAGAAGTCGCTCGATGCGGCAAAGCGCGCTCAGCGGAGCGGCCATAACGAACGGCTCAATGAAGGAGTCTATGCGTTGGGCGAAGCCATCGAACACGGGGAACAGCGGCAGACGACCGACGCGACCGAACATATGATGCATGCGATCATGAAGCTTTCACAGTCAGCCGGCTTGCAAATTCCCGAAGGCGCCGGGACGGGTCGGACATCGGCCAATTGAACGTAGGCTATGACGAGGAGGTTCTTATGACCAGGGGAAGTCGAATGGGTTACACGATGATAGTCACGGCGATGCTGCTGGCTCCCAACTGGGCTATGTCCCAGGCGAGCGGCGGCTCCGGTGATACGATGTCCGGCACCCAGAAGAATCAGCCGAATCCTCTTGAAAAACAGGCAACCGATATGACCGGTGGTCGGGAGGGCGTTGTCGGCAAATATGATGTCGTGCCGGTGCGTCAAGGCGAATTGGTCGATGAAAAGGGAGGGCCGTTGGATCAAGTCGTGAAAAACAAGCAAGGCGAGACGCTCGGTACGATCGAAAAACTGCTGAAGGATACCAAGACGGGAAAAGTTGAGTACGCCGTTCTCGAATTGGAAGAGACCAAGTATCAACTGCCCCTCCAATGGAGTCAGTTCAAACAGGAAGGAAGCCATTTGACATTGAACGTCTCCAAAAAGGACTTGTATCCCGCAACGAGTTCCGTCTATTCCAAGGATATGTCCCCTGATGTCTCGCAATACATGGATGCGATCAACAAAGTCCGTAGTGAACCAAAACCGAAGAGTGGAAATACCGCGGCCCAGGAGCGTCCGACGCCTGCGGGTCCTATGGGCGAAGCTACGGTCGGTGGTCACGATCCACCAAGCGGGCCGCGTGCTTTGCCGCCGGGACCAGCCCCCGGTCACGAAGGTGAGCAACCGAGCAGCAAACGATAGAAGATCGATGCGCCTGCGGGACGGCGAGGTCTGTTGAGGGTCTGTGATGAAAATCAGGACCGCATACTTGTACGCTTGCCTGTTCCTTTCTGTCTTTATCGACGGATGTAACCGGTATCAGGTCATACCGGATCGCCTAGCCGCTCACGTCAACGAAAAATTGTCCTATGAACAAGTTCAAACGTCACCGGACACATACCGTGGGAAATTGGTGGTGTGGGGCGGAGTGGTACTTAAGGCCGTACGGAACGCCGGAAGAACGTCGGTTGAAGTGCTGGAGTTACCATTGAATACGGACCATATTCCGCTCGGGAACCAGGCGTCCTCGCGAGGACGGTTCTTAGCGATAGACAGTCGTGGCGAAATAACCGACCCTGCCATTCTTAAGGATGGATCAAGGGTAACGGTTATCGGGGAGGTTATCGGTCTGCGGAGAGACACGCTCGATAACGCGGAGTATGACTATCCGCTCGTCGAGATTCATGACATGACTCTTTGGGATGAGCGTCCCAGAGCGCATTATCCCTTCGCCGATTTTCACAATTATTACGGGTATGGCTTCTACGGACGCCGGCCGCATACCTTCGGGGAAGAAACCCGGGTTGCGGGGAGTGAATCATAGGATTCTCTGAGAAAGGCGAGCCGTACGGCACACTTTTGTGTGCCTTGCATGAGTCGGCGGATCGATGGGGATTGTGAGGGCAAACGGCATGGTGAAATATTTCCGGTGTTTTCTGCGATGCCAATGAGGTACGTGGCTCTCGCAACGGATTACGACAATACGCTGGCACTCCATGGACAAGTCCGACCGGAGACGGTTTCTGCGCTCGAGCGTCTCGTTCAATCCGGGCGGAAAATCATTCTGGTAACCGGGCGTCTATTGCCGGATATTCTGGATATCTTTCCCGAGATCACGCTGTGCGAGCGAGTCGTCGCCGACAATGGCGCCGTGCTTTACCGCCCCGCGACGCGAGAACATTCGATGCTCGCCCCTCCCATCCCCGCCGCGTTCCTCGATGAACTGCGCCGTCGAAAGGTTCCTGAACTGTCATTCGGAGACTCCATCGTCGGCACGGTTCGGCCGCATGAGGTCACGCTGCTCGAGGTCATTCGCGATCTGGGGCTCGAACTGCAAGTCATATTCAATCGGGATGCCGTCATGGTTGTCCCGTCCGGGGTCAACAAAGCCACGGGTCTCATGGCCGCATTGCGTGAGATGAGCCTATCTCCGCGTAACGTCGTGGCGATCGGGGATGCGGAAAACGATCATGCCTTGTTGAACCGGTGTGAATATGCGGTGGCGGTCGCCAATGCGGTCCCGACTCTCAAAGAGATCGCCGATTGGGTCACTACGGGCGAAGCGGGACGCGGAGTCGCCGAAGTCATCGACGAACTCGTGTCGCATGATCTCGGCGTCTCTCCGTTCAGCGCGAGCCGTCGCAACGTTCTTATCGGCATGCGCGAAAACGGCGCAGAAGTCGAGATTCCTGCCGCGGGAGCGAACATATTGCTGGCGGGATCGTCGGGAAGCGGAAAATCGACGCTGGCCACCGGAATTCTCGAACGCGTGATCGAACAAGGGTATCAGTTTTGCGTGATCGATCCCGAAGGCGATTATGAAGGCTTTGCGGGAGCGGTCATGTTTGGGACTCCGCAACGGGGTCCGGGAACGACGGAGATTTTCACCGCTTTGGAGAGTCCGGACGCGAATGTGGTCGTCAATCTCGTGGGTTTGCCCTTGCAGGATCGTCCCGCCTTTTTCCTGGCCCTTTTGCCGGCCCTGCAAGAGCGCCGTGCAAAATACGGTCGGCCCCATTGGATTCTCGTGGACGAAACGCACCATTTACTGCCCCGCGATTGGCAGCCGGTCCAGGCTGTGCTGGCGAAAGATTTGACCGGTATGGTGTATGTCACCGTCCATCCAGACCATGTCGCGAGATCGGTGCTTGACACGGTGGATGTGGTGATGGCTTTGGGCGATGATCCGGCTGGTACGATTGCGGGCTTTTGTGAAACAGTCGGCCAGCCTGTACCTCAGATGCAGCTTACGGCGCTGGGCCATGGTGAAGCGGTCTTTTGGGATAGACGGTCCGCCGAATTGCCCTGCAAACTGCGCATCGCTCCCTGTGAAGCGGACCGTCAGCGTCATCGCCGGAAATACGCGGAAGGCGAGTTGCCGGAGGACCGAAGCTTTTATTTCCGTGGCCCGAACAATGCGTTGAACTTGCGCGCGCACAACTTGATTCTCTTCATGCAGCTCGCGGAAGGCGTCGATGAAACGACGTGGCTGCATCACCTTCGACAGGGAGATTACAGCACATGGATGGCCGAGGGCATCAAAGATTCCCAATTGGCCGATGCCGTTCGCCGCATCGAGCAACAACCTTCCATCAGCGCCGCGCGCAGTCGTCAGCTGATACGCTCCGCGATCGAAGAGCGGTACACCATTCCTGCCACGGGTCCGTGAGACACGGCCGTGCCGGATCATCGATTGATATGACGGTTACTTTGGGATGACTGAAATTCCGCCGCCTACCTCCAACACGGCATATTTGATTTGGTCCATTCGTTCAAGTCCTGGGCCTTGTCGAGCGGCGGCGAGCACGTCTTCCTCATCGACTCGTGCCTGATCCATCAGCCGCTTCAACGGAATGCCGTTTTCCACGATGATCATCGGCAAGCCGTCCAGCCATCGTTCCACCGCCGGGGAGCGATGTTTCCAATGGGACAACAAGATATCGATTCCCACGAGGGTGACGATCGCCAATACACCGGTCGTGACCGAATAGTCGTTGCCCAGCATGGCGTTCTGAGTGGCCTCGCTGATGATGAGCAGCAGAACGAAGTCAAAGCTCGTCATCTGCATGAGGGTGCGTCGACCGGCCAATCGAAAAACCATCAGCAGCACCAAATAAATGGTGAATGCCCGCAAAACGGTTTCCATGCCACACCTCCCCTGGAAACGTTGCACATACGATCGGGGTTACGGAAATACAAGCTGATGAAATGTGATGGAGCCGCGATCATTCACGCGAATGTGACCCTCGGCCATTCCGATATGCTCCGGTCGCAAGCGAAGGATGATCGCGGCCGGAGCATGTTGCGCGCCGATGTCGAATGTGTAGCTGAATCCATCCGACCCCGTGCGAGTGGCCGATGGTTCCGGGAGGATCTGCTCGATGGCATACTTGGCCCAATAGATTCGATCGATCCAGAGAGTCACATGGGAAGCCTTCGTCGCTTCGGGCGTCAATTCGAGCCGGAGAACCGATTCGCTCTCGTAGCGGCCGAAGCGATCGTACTCCAAGCTAAAGAGCCGTTGATCGTCGGTCATCACGGTTCGCGCTAAAGGACCGCTACTGAACACACCAGCCAATGCAGCCAAGACGATGAGTGCCATGGCGGCCCAACCGATGCGTTGTATGATCCAAGTCGTTCGCTGTACATCCAGATCTTGCTTGATCTCAAGATCGCCGATTCGTGTAGGAGAGGAGGCCATACCGGTTTCTTACCTGAGACAAGGTGCCGTATGTCCCTGCGCGAAAAGATGGGAAATTCGGCGACGGTCACGAGGTTGAGGGGCACCGGTTGGGTGATGATGGTTCGGGGTTAGGGTGCGAAGCTGCTTCATGGGTTCGTGCCCCGTGAGTGATCGCCGTATTGTCCCGTCTATCGGCTCGTTTACCTCGTGGGCGAGCCCGTCTTGGCTCGTCCACGAGGTATTTATATAAGCGCCTTGAGAACCATGCTGAAGACACGACGATTTAGCTGGCTCGTCTGATCTCCGCACGATCACGATATTGCTCCGCCTGCACCTCCACCTGAGGCGCCTCGGTTGTTCCGGTCATGCCGCCGGCGATCGACAATCCCAACGTGATGATGGCCAGGGCCGCCAGCCACATCGCAAGGGTTCCCATGCGGTCCAACGCGCGGTTTCCGGCTTCGACAGATTGTTGTTTGACTTGCTGAGCCGTTTCTTTCAGGGGCTCGATGAGACCGATGGTGGATTGAACCAACTGCCGTGCCTGAGGCTCGGTCATTCCCATTTTAGTGGTCATGATGTTGATGGCGGCGTCACGGTCCAATGCCATGAGCTTTTGCTGCAATTCTTGGAGGGCCGACTCCGCTAGCTGTTGCGGGGGCTGGCCTCTTCGCGATGCATCCGCAACACGCGCTGCGTCTTCGCGCACCTCGCCAGGTTGGAGTTCCTTCTTTCCTGTCGCGGCCAGAATCGACTCTGCCTGGCGTCGCAGATCATCCATGGAAATGGACATATTGCCGCCGCTCAATTGTGACGCGGCAGCCGACACAACCGTAGTGGCGCCTCGACCGAGACTCTGTAACGTGGTGCCGAAAGCGGAAAACACACCGCCCAACATCGTGGCCATCGCGGTGGTGGTCAACCAGGCGAAGACCAGCCAATTGACTCCCCAGACGATCACGCCGTGATAGAGTCCGTCATTTCTGGACGGACTGCCCGACATGCGCGCGGTAATGTATCCGCCGACGAAGGCCGAGATGAGCATGGAGATGCCGGTCCATATCCCTGTTCCGATCGGCACACCTCCCACCGGCTCGGCATCTTGCAGGTCGATAGACCAGGCGCCGATGGCCAATCCCATGAGCGTCAATACCAACTGAGTGGCGAGACCAACCGCCCAGCCGGCGACGACCGCGCTCCATCGCACCCGCACTCCTCCGATCGACCACTGTTCGAATGTACGTTCCACTTCCATTTCAGTCCTCCAGTTCGAGAAAGATAGTCAGACATTCTCCGTACGGGCATGCAAATGGAAGGCCTTGCGAGCACAACGAGGAAGCCGTTGGAATCAGGTCGATGGAGCCACGAGGACAAGGAAGAGGTGAACCTTCCTCGGTCATTCTGTCTTCGAGTGGACGAGATGTCCGAGCGATTCCTACCGAATGATTCTAAGCGGGGTCGGTATTGGCTTTGCAAATCATCTCGTGGATTTCATTTCCCACAGAATGCGCATCACGATGTACGGAGGTGTAGTCATGCCTGGCTCATGGCAAGAACGCAATATCTCGTCGCCTCTTCCGAATTCGATTCGCCAGGCGGCCGAAAAAGCCGAGGGCAACACAGGCTCCGCCGATTCCGTGCATGTCATCGAAGAAGGGGATTCATTTATCGTCGAACAGCCCATGGAACTGTTGTTGGAGAACGGCACCCAACAAACGCTCGGTCGAGTACTGCCTGGAGATATCCCTTGCGGGTATCATGTCCTGCGTCGTATGGATAGCGGTGCCGTCTCTCGTCTGATCGTCGCTCCACCGCGGTGTTTCCTTCCCGAAGAATTTCGCGCATGGGGGTGGTCGGTGCAGTTGTATAGCGCTCGAAGTCGGCGAAGCTGGGGAATCGGAGACCTCCGCGATCTCAAGGCGCTGGCCGATTGGACAGCTCGGCATGGGGGGGACGTTATTCTGGTGAATCCGTTGAAGGCCGATTGGCCGGTCGGTCCTCAACAGCCGAGTCCCTATTCTCCCATCACGCGCCGGTTCGGCAATCTTCTGTATGTGCAACCGGAATCGATCGAAGGCGCTTCACAGGCTGATTTGGACCTGAATCGACTTGCGGGAGCGGGACATGCGCTCAATGAAGAACGACGGATCGACAGAGGGGCCGTCCTCCAGCTCAAGATACAAGCCTTGCGACATCTCTGGGACGGCGGTCGTTGGCTCCATGATTCACGCCGCGAGCAGGCCTTCGATCGGTATCGGCAGGAACAAGGTCCGCCATTGCGCCAGTTTGCGAGGTTCTGTGTGATGGCGGAACAATGGGGGACCGATTGGAGGCAATGGCCAGGCGATTTCCGCCGGCCGCAGATCCCCTTTGCCGACGACTTTGACCAAGCTCATGAAGGGCGTATCGGATTCTACGAGTGGACGCAATGGCAATTCGATCAACAGCTGAATGCGGCTTCCCGGACGGTGCGAATCTTTCACGACGTGCCGGTGGGTTTCACGCCGGATGGCTTCGATGCGTGGGTGTGGCAGGATGCCTTGGCGTCGGACATGACGATCGGTGCGCCGCCGGACGCCTTCAGTGCTGACGGACAATCCTGGGGGTTGCCGCCGTTTGTTCCGGAACGGCTGCGGGCATTGGCCTACGAACCGTTTATTCAAACCATTCGCGCGTCATGCCGCCACGCCGGGGGCATTCGGCTGGACCATGTCATGGGTTTGTTTCGACAGTGGTGGATTCCTTCCGGTCAACCGGCTCGGGAGGGGGGATATGTGCATTACCCGGCCGAGGATCTGTTGGCCATCGTCGCGCTCGAAAGCCAACGAGCCGGCGCGATCGTGATCGGAGAAGATCTCGGGACCGTCGAAGAGGAAGTACGAGCACATCTGTCCAGACGACATGTCTTATCGTACAAAGTGATGTGGTTTGAAGCGGACCCGCCGACATGCTATCCGCGGCTGTCCGTCGCCTCTGCGACCACACACGATCTCCCGACCCTGGCCGGCGTGTGGACGGGAGGCGACGCCCGAGTGCAACGCGAGCGCGGGGGATCGCCCGACATGGCGCAATTGGACGATATGCGTCAACGTTTACAACGTGTCGGTGGGGTGGATGATCAGGCCGATGTCGAGTCGGTCGTGGAACGCGTCTATCGGCAGTTGGCGGCGTCGTCCTCCGCCATCGTCTTGGCGTCGATGGAGGATGGAACGGGCGGTGAGGAACGTCCGAACTATCCGGATGCGATGACGAGCGAGCTTAACTGGTCAGTGGGACAGCACCTGTTGCTTGAAGATTGGTGTCACGCTCCTTCAACGAAGAAGATCGTCGCCCAGATGGACGATCGCCGCGGGAGCGTGTGACCGGTTCTCCGTGCGGGCTGTTGCGACAGGCTCGGTTCACGAGCTCAAGAAGTTGCGCGAGATCGAACGGTTTCGCCACACGGCCAAAGGTTCCCTCCACAAGAGCGGCTCGGTCCGTCATCCAGGTATCTCCCGACATCAGGATGATGGGTGTCTCCGGCCACATCGACCGGCACATTTCGATGAATTGCAGGCCGCTCAACCGCGGCATGTGGAAGTCCGTGAGCACGGCGTCATAACGACGTCTTTTCATGTGCGCCAATCCTTCGAAGCCGTCGCAAGCGGTGTACACGTTATATCCGCGGTTCGACAAGGCCATTCCGGTCAAATACAGAATGTCCTCATTGTCGTCGATGATCAGTATCCGCTTGCCGTATCCGTCCATGGCACCATCCTCCTGTGTCGTAATCGTCTCTGATCGCTCGCCTCTTCCTCTGGGAAAAAACAGAACTAGCAAAGTTGGGTCCACCCGCCTAAGAACGTGACGTATCCAATTCTTCCGGATCGCAGGCTGTGGAAGGGGACTCCCCTTCGGCGGAGGCCGACAAGATGTCCGGAGAGAGATACCTTGTCCGAGGCTCGTTCGCGAGACCGTACTGCCGTAGTTTTCGCAATAACGTCTTGCGGTGAATCCCTAAAATTTCAGCGGACCGACCGAGATCCTGATGATGGTGCTTCAACACCCGTAGGATATGTTCTCGTTCCAATTCCTCCAGGGTGACCCATCCCTGCGCGTGAGCCGCCGCTTGCACCGTGGCGGTATGGACCGCCTGTGGGAGGTCCTCGGGATGGATGATGGGATGCGGAGTGAGGGCGACCGCTCGTTCGATGGCATGTTCGAGTTCTCGAACGTTTCCCGGCCACCAGTAGCGGGTCAGAACATCCATGGCTTCGGACGAGATCCCGGTCACGGGTTTCGGTTTGGACGGACCGTAGATTTGTACGAAATATTGCGCCAAAAGCGGCACGTCCTCCATGCGTTCCCGCAACGGCGGGATACGAATGGTCACCACGTTCAATCGGTAATACAGGTCCTCGCGGAACGTTCCTGACTGGACGAGCGAATTCAGGTCTTTCTTCGACGCGGCGACGATCCGTACGTCGACGGTCGTGGTCGCGGTGCTGCCCACGCGTCGGAATTCCCTCTCCTGAATGACGCGAAGCAATTTCCCCTGCAGCGACGGAGACAGGTCGGCCACTTCGTCGAGAAAACAGGTTCCCAGGTGGGCTTTCTCCAAGAGGCCTTTCTTGGAGCCCACCGCGCCGGTGAACGCTCCGCGTTCGTGTCCGAACAGCTCGGATTCGAGCAATGTTTCGGTCAACGCTCCACCGTCGACCGTCACGAAGGGGCCGGCATTCCGGGCACTGTTCGCGTGAATGGCTCGGGCAATGAGCTCTTTCCCGGTTCCGCTTTCACCTTCCAGCAAGACGGTGCTGTCCGTCTGAGCCACCCGTGCGATCGATTTGTACACGGACACGACGGCGGGACTGCTGCCGACGAGATTGTCGAATCGGTAACGGTCGCGGAGTTGGTCTTTGAGCTGCTGGTTTTGCCGGGACAGTTGGGTATGTTCGAGCGCGCGATGGACCACCAGCCGCACGTCGTCCATGATGAACGGTTTACTGAGATAATCGAACGCCCCGGCTCGGATGCCGTCCACCGCCGTCTTCAAACTGCCGTAGGCCGTCATCAAAATCACCGGCATGTCGTACGCGCGAGAACGCAACTCGTCCAGTAGAGCGAGGCCGTCGAGCCCCGGCATATGAATGTCTGAAATGACGAGATCCGGGGTCCGCTGGATGACGAGCTCTAAGCCGGTCCGTCCGTCGGCGGCGACCTCTATCTCATACCCTTCCTTTGACAATATGTCTCGGAGCAATACCTGTGTTTCGGCGTCGTCATCCACGATCAGGATAGTGGGGCGATACATGTCATCAACTCCCTATGGCAGTGGTCACTGGGATACGCCGACGACTACTGAAAGGACCGGTATCGTTTCGAGAACGCAGACGGTACGCGACACGTCGTCGATGGATGGGGACAAGTTGTCCGGTCCGACCCTGCCGATCAGCTGCGACGCCTCGCACTGTAAACACTGTATTCTCAACGGGTTCGTTCATCACGCGCGCATGGCAGTGTTCGTGCTTAGTCTTGGCCCATGGGTGAATGTTCGACTCAGTCGTGGGACGGGTCCAATCACAATCAACGGAAGGAGAACGGCCATGGTGTGTGAACGATGCGGAGGATTCAAAGTACATGATTATTTTTATGGGGCCACGGATTTATTCGCGTGGCAATGCCTCGGTTTGCGCTGTGTGAATTGTGGATCAATTAGCAACATTCAGCCTATACAACCCATGGATTCCGGCGAGTCAAGACCCAGACGCGGCACGAATCATTCACGAACCGTCCGAACACCGCATCACTCGCGAGCACGACACTCCACACTCGCGCGGTGACTATTCGTGAACACGTCCGAGTGCGCGCCGCAGGCAGGTGTCATTCACCGTCATCACCGTCCTTCGTGTGGTGGGACGGTGACGGCACCAGGCGATGAGGACTCCCGCCTTGAGCAACCACGAATACAAATTGTCTCGACCGGATATGTCACGCATACCGTTCATGTGCCGCATTGTGTCCGGGAGTAGTGTGATGCAAGACTCCATGTGCGCCCACTGGACAGTCCCCTAGTGCAGGCTCGACCGGTTCCGATGGCCCCAGCGGCCCTGTCGGTGATCGATAATACACGTCGAGCCATGTGGCGCTGACCAAAGAAGAATCTCCCAGGCGCTGGGCCAGCGTGGTGGTCAATCGACAGAGTCCCTTCACCAATCGTTCTTCGAGTGGGACCCACCGCTTCATTTCCGTCACCGCCACGGCCATCAGCGTATCGGGGTATACAGCCTCGCGAACCAGTCCGAATTCCGCCACAAGACGGTCAAGTGTGGTGAGTTCATAGCCATAGAGGTAGGGAAAGCTCAGCAGATTGTTCCATGCGAGACCGGTATACAAGGGCTTCCGCAACCAATGGTGCGCCTTCGCCATTTCCATGGCGGACCGAAAACAGCGGCCGTGTGGAATCCGGATGACGAGCAAGCCGTCCGGCCTCAGGTATCGGGTGATTGTCGTCAATATGGGCCGTGGATCGGGGAGCTGATCGAACGTATTCCAGATGACCACGGCGTCGATTCCGCCTTGCGGGCGGGGGAATTCCTCCAGCGTCCCCTGGAAAACCGATAGACCTCGTTCACGACAGAATCGTACGACCGCCTCTCCAGGGTCCACGCCGACGACATCCCAGCCATGTTCTTGTGCTGCCGCCAGAAAGCCGCCGACAAAACTGCCGACTTCGATCAGTCGTGGAGCAGGATGGATCGCAAGATGCCGGGCAATGAGCGGAATTTTCGTACGCGCCCAGTTCAGCTGGGATTCAAACTCCTCGGCTAAATGCGACGGCGCATAGTATTCATCGACATAGGCGTCGGTGACCGCCTTAGCCGGAGGATGGGGATTGCGACACAGCAATCCGCAAGCGCAACAGGCGACGATGTACGTCTCGTAATTATGGGTGAACGAGACACGGTCCGCGAGAGACGCTCGGTGAGGCTCAGCCGCGTGATTTTCAGCAAGGCGGCGCCGGTGGAACTGTTCCAAGAAGCACTGCTGAGCGGCGATGTCCGAGGGGGCGGCAATGGCAACGAAATCCGACCCGCCACAGAGCAGGCATGGTGTATAGATACGTCGGTGATTCTCCAGAGAGGTCGATGCGGAGTCCATCGGCTCATCCACCGTCACACATCGTTCGGCAAATGGGTACCGAATGGAACCGATGGATAAAGCCAGAAAGGTTGATGAGAAACACCCTTCTAGTACAACAACTTACCCGCATGCTGTGATCATAGGGAGCAGGAGGATGAAGAGCCACTAGGAAGATCCCAAAGCACTTTCAAGTTTGAATTTAGAACAGAGGTGTGTGAGGGCCGGCTCGGTGATTCTTCTAGTGGACTTCCTAGTACCGGAACGTCCGGAAGCCATTAGAGTGGTGATCAGTGACAAAGAGGAGGAGATGAGGGGGGAAACGTCGAACCTAGATTGAAAGTGGACACGCCAGTCTTACTTTCTTACCTCGGTCGCCTGGTAGGCACGGTAGCCAATCCGTGTAATAGGCTCGTAGTTCGATATGATGATATAGGGAGAAAACATGTGGGCAAACCCGCTCTGTTTCGGTTTCGCGGTTCTACTAGGGGGGATGGGCACGCAGGGGCATGCCCTACAAAAGGACATCGCCTTCGTTGAAGACCGCCCGGTACACCACGTCGTCACGGGCATCCTCGATCAGCTTGATTTCGACAACGGCAAGGGATTGCTGAAAACAGACCTTGGTAAACCCATATTTTTTGACATGGCCCGACCGGAATTATTCCGACGGCTGTCAATCGGCCAACGGGTGACCATCGGGATGAATGAACAGGGGCAGGCTGTGAAGGTCATGGAAGTTCCACCGGTCGAACTTCCGATTCCGCCGTCAAACAAGCAGTAGGCCGCTTTGCGCACGTTGTGACTAAAGGTTACGGCGAAGGAACGTTGGGAGGGCAGGTTGTGCTGGAACGCCTCGGGGAGAATGACCCGGGGGTGTCCGCTCATCCCCGGGTCGGAAGGAAAGGAATTCGTTAGGTTACCGGAGGTCGCCGCCCCATGACGAGACCCACGATAGCCACAATGAGGAAGATGACGAACAGGATATAGGCGATGTTCGTGGCCGTGCCGGCAATGCCCGAGAGTCCCAAAATACCGGCAATGATCGCGACAACTAGAAACGTAATAGCCCAGCTCAACATGGTCACACCTCCCTTGATAAAAACGGACTAAACCATGGCCTCACTCAGGGTGCCGTGTCTTTGTCACGAGGATGATCGGGTTCCTCAACCACAGCTGATTCAGAACCTTGACGAATCGCATTGAGACGGGCCTCGAGTCTCTGGGCTTCACGATCGCGATGGGTCGTCGACAAGATCCTGACCATCATTTCCATACTCTGAGCAGTCTCCGGATGGCGCTCGCCCACGGTGTGTTCCAGGATGGCAATCGATCGCTCCGCGAAGCGTTCCGCTTCCTCATAATTACCCTCCAGGGCATAGACCGTTGCCACGGTGCGACAGGTGGATCCGCTACGGGGGTGGTAGATCCCAAACAATTCGAGACTGACTTTTAGGCTTTCGCGCGCCACCCCGTGTGCCTCGAAGAACTTATTCTGTGAAGCGTAAATCACACTGAGATTTTGCAGCGTCAGGACGACGGAAGGATGGTGTCGCCCAAATGCCCGCTCATTGATGGTCAAGGCCCGCAGAAACAATGGTTCAGCTTCGAGTTCTCGGTTTTGCATGCCGTACAATACGCCCAAGTCGTTCAATGTATTGGCCAAGCGAGGATCGTCGGGATTGACGGTTTCTATGTGTTTGGCCGCGGCCAGCAGCAAACGTTCGGCATCCATGACCCGTCGCTCTTGAACCGCTTGCTGTCCGGCCGACTGATACGTCTCCCACAACGTGACTTGAGCCCTGCTCGGCATTCCATCGAACGAAAGAAAGAGGATGAGGAGTATCGGCGCCAACATTGTTACCCGATTCATAAGAAAACCTTATCGTCCTTGCCAGGCGCCAGATACTCGGAAGTTCCCTTGGCGAAGATGGCGTCAAAAGTAGAAGTGCAGACCGATGCCGAACCAGTGAGCATGTCGGGTGTAGAACTGACCATCGGGAGATGGACCGGCGAAGTATTCCGCGAGGAGTTGCAACTGACGATTTCCTATACGTGCATTGTCAAAGCGCAGGCCTGCCATGAGTGAATGGGCCACGGCCCAATTCGAACGCTCATTGATTTGAACATCCGTGTAGCAGATGGGTCGGATGGAGCCGTGAAAAAAGGAAACAGGACTCGTCAATTCGGCGCCCCATTGCGTAGTGATGGGTTGGACATCCGATGGATAACGATGAACCAGGTATCCGGCGCCTCCATAGGCCCGGAGCCATGTGAACCATTCATAGGACAGCTTGATGTCTATTTCCTCGTAACTCAGATTGATGCGTTGAGTCTGCGGATTACTCAGCAAGAATTCGTCTCCGAGGTGCGAGCTTTGGTGATGGAGGCGTACAAAGCCCGAGAAGCTGCCGGAGCGGTACGTCGTCAGAACTCCGACATTGTAGTCCGCGTTCACCAGGTCGAGCGACGCGGCGCTCAGGTCAAACAAGCTGAATACGCCCGCTTGGATGACGAATTCCCATTGACCGTCGAGCGGGGCGCGGTGACGGTAGAGGGAAAACGTTTCACCGAAGTTGCCGGCAAAAGCCGCCGAAAGATCATGGGTACGGTATCCGCGGTAGACGGCTGAGAAATGAGGCCATCGGGGATCCGCGTGCAAGGGGGCGAAGAGAAGGCCGCGAGGCAAAAAACTGGACTCCGTCTCGGGCACATCGATCAGGACGCCTTGATCGGGTGGTGGGGAGGCCGGGAACTCTGGGCTCTCTACGACGACAACTTCCTTGACGCCGGCAATGCCGGCGAGTGAACGCGTGATCTTTTCGCGGTCAAGTCCGCTGAGCGATCGCACGCCGATTCGGACCACGCCGTTGTGCACTTGCACTGTAGAATCGGCCGCTTTGTATTCATGCTGTAAGAGCGCCGTTGCAAAACCGGCGATATATTCGTCGGATGTCGCTTGCGACTGTGCCGAAGGGGCACTCAACAGAGAGAAAAATAAAAACACTGCGGGTATGAGCAGCAATGACGCGAAGTGGTGGCCTGTGGGACATGTCGTCAGCGGTGCTTTTAGAAACCCTGAGCCGGCGGACGCGTTTTCCTTGGCCATCCGCCGGCGCTCGGTTTCTACGAAGGACGGCATGGCCGCTAGAAGTGAATGTTCAAGCCAATCGTGACCATGTGACCATTGTCATTGAACTTCTTGTCCACAAGATTCTGGTCTCTGGACTCCAGTCGTTCCAGCCAGATGTGACGATATGTACTATCGACGGAGAAGTGGTCGGTAATGAAGAACTGCAATCCTCCTCCGACATGGCCTCCGAACCGATGTTGTGTGTCATCGAAATTGCCGGGGCCATCGACCGTGGTGAAATACCACCCACCGCCGCCGAGAATGAACGGTGCCAGACGAGTCGTCCCGAGGGGATAGATGAGCAGGGACCCTTGTACGGGATAGGTATGGGTCTTCGTCCCTCCGGGAAACTCGTCTCGCCGATAGTCGGCCGATCCCTCGATGGCGAGATAGCGCCACGGATGAATGCGCAGTTGTGCGCCGCCGAACCACTTGTCGTCTCCCTCTTTGGGATCGAAATAGGTGGCGCGACCACCGATCGAAAAAAACCCGATGTCGACTTGCGGCAGACCGGCCCAATTTGTCTCGTCGCCGTCCGCGGCTTGTGCGTCGCCGATCTGTAAGCAGACGGCGAGGAGAATAAGAGCGGTGACGATCCTTAATGTCTTAAGCGTCGTCGATGGATACATGATGGCGCTCCTTTGTTTCCGCGCACACTTCACATTTCTCTTAACGCAGGACCTGGCAAGCAGCGACTGGTTGGTTCCCTAGTTAATGCTACGAGAGAACCGCGGTAATCGGAAGCAGTGACTGGTCTTCAAAAAGCTCTTCATGCTAGCCTATTTCTAATTCTAAGGAGAAAAGTGCGGTGGTATGACGACGGCTATGTCTCAATCGGAGATAAATTGGTGTTTGCCGGCCCATTTATCACTTTGCCATAGGCATCGAAGCGGGAGCCATGGCATGGGCAGTTCCAGGTGTGTTCTGTGGAGTCCCAAGCCACAATACACTTTAGGTGAGGGCACACGGCTGAGCGACGATGCAGCGTTCCATTTTCATCGCGATACACGGCCACCTTTTGCATGCCGTTTCGAAGGACAGCCCCACATTCTTTAGGAATTTTACTTTCGGACGCGATGTCACCTGGCGAAAGCCAGTCCGCGTACTGGGCCGCCACATTGAGATTTTCTTGCACAAAGGTGCCGATCGATTTCAACGATTTACGGGACGGGTCATACAACGCAGCCCATGGATTGTCGCGTCCCATAATGAGGTCGGTCAACAGCATCCCGGCTATCGTGCCATGTGTCATTCCCATGCCCGAATCGCCGGTCGCAATATATACATTCGATGCATCCCCGGGATTTCGACCGATCAACCCCAAGCCATCTGTCGGTTCCATCACCTGCCCCGACCACCGGTACTCGATCTGTTCCATCATGGGAAACCGTTTGCGAGCCCAACGTTCCAAACGGAGATGACGCTCTTTCCCATCGTCCGCCTGACCGGTTTTGTGGTCTTCCCCGCCGATAATCAATACATCACGACCATTGGTTGCCGCGCCCTTCTGAATTCTCACGTAGTGGTAGGGGTCGGCTTGGTCCCAATACAACGCGGCAGGCACGGAATTTTTCGGGACGCCGGCTCCGATCACATAGGTGGTATAGGGGGCTTGTTTGGTGTGCACCACGACCATATCATTGATGGGCGTGTTCGTGGCGACGACCACGGACTGTGCCAGGAGGACATGGCCTTGCTGCATTTCTATGACGGCGTGTTCTCCGCCCTGTACGGTTTCCACGTGGGTGTCCGTGAAGATGCGTCCACCCCGTCGTTCGATCGCCTGCATCAGACCGGTCAGGTACTTCAATGGATGAAATTGAGCCTGGCGTGGAAACCGGAGGCAGGGGCCTGGTTCCAAGACCGGCGGCGAAGGCCGTTCAATCCGTTCCACACCGACGTGGCCTGCGCGTAGAGCCGCCAGGCGTTCCTCTTCGAGACGCTCCACCGGTTGCCCGGGCGCTTGAAAGAGAAAGCCATCGACTCGCTCGAAGTCGCAGGCAATGCGCTCGGCCGCGGCGATCGTTTCAATTCGATCGATCGCCGCCGTATGGCTGTCGAAAGCCAGGCGGGAGCCTTGTTCGCCATGAAGCCGCTCGATCGTCACATACCCGTCGTCGATGACGTTCGACAGGTGCGCGGTGGTCCGTTCCGTCATCCCTCCGCCGATCGGGCCGTCATCAAGCACGACCACGGATTTGCCTTCACATGCCAACAAATAGGCAGTAGACAAACCTGCTATTCCCGCGCCGACCACGCACACATCCGTTTCAAAAGAGCGATCGACTGGATGTGATTGCGGCACCGCCGACTCCATCCAAACCGATCGGCTTTTACTTTCCTGCATGATGCCTATTGATCCATAACCTCTTCCTTGCTCACAACAAGGGAAGCCCCTTGAGAGAGTCGCAAGAGAACAGGCACCGGGAACGGCGTAGGAAAGACAGGTATGCCGGATGAGCCGCTGGAACGAGCTTTACCCGTGCCCTGTTAGTTGGTTCCGGGTCAAGCAAGCTTGTTTGCTGTGCCCGACAGGACTTGATGTGATAGGCCCAGATCCGTCAGGTAGGCATAGAGAACGGTACCAGCGCGGGTGTGGTGCGCCCGACAGGACTTGAACCTGTAACCCCCAGATCCGTAGTCTGGTGCTCTATCCATTGAGCTACGGGCGCATCGCTGAGAAATAAGTTGTGAGGTAAAAGGCAAGCCTGACGACGATGGTGAAGGTGAGTCTTCTTGCCTCCGCTCCTTTGTCTCAGTACGTTCCAGCGTGAGTGGTTATACAGTTGTCGGAGAGAGAGGGTCAAGAGACGAGCGAGGAAAAAGTCCAGAGGTACGGGTGTGGTCAAAGGATGGCTTTACTCACTTCATTTGAGAAGGAACTTTCGGCTCCATCCGTATTGTATGCGGTGACTACGAAGAAATAAGTGGTACCGTTTTCCAGTCCGGTCATGGTGTAGTTTGTGACGTCCATGGTCACGGTCGCAACCGGTGCTCCATACGCACCTGAGGCCGTTGCATGATAGATTTTATATCCGGCAACATCTGCTCCCGCACTGGCATCCCATGAAAGTGTTGCCGTTCCGTCAGCTATGACTGCGGGAGAGTCGGATGAGGCGCACGCTGTCATGATGAACAGCAGCAAACCGATCGGAAGCCACTGATAGGGGCTGGGAATCGATTTGGGTACATGCATGTCATACCTCCCTCGCCCCGCAGTCCGCTCGGAAGTCTACCCGCAAAGCTCGTACCGATGTCAACGCAAAAAATGCTTCTGCCTAAGTCCTTCGAATTATAAAGGTGATAGTTGGATTATTAGCTCCGATTGGTCATAGCATGAGCGCGGGTCGAAGACGGAATCGTACGCCTTGTTCAAATTTGTCGTGAGCATCAGTCTGCTCCGATGGGAATCTAAGAGAGCCAGGTGTGGGTGAATCTGAAGGGAGTAGTGAGAGAAAAGAGAAGGTTCTGAACAACAGGGGGCTTCCTACGGTGTAGGAAACCCCCCGGGTCCAGCCTCAGCAAGCCGAGTCTTACTTGCCGCCCTTGTCCTTCTTCTCTTCACCGAAGGTGTCGGCATGGCCGCCCTTCTTCTCTTCCTTCTTATCGCCGAAGGTCTCGTCGGCCTTACCGTCCTTCTTCTTCTCTTCCGCCATCACGACATGGCCGCTCTTCTTCTCTTCCTTCTTCTCGCCTGCGAAGGCCGGCGCGCTGAAGGTCACTGCCACTGCCACTGCCATAACCGCCATCAACATGCTCTTCATTATAAAAATCCCCCTATGAGTAAAAAGTTGAAAGTGTCTGTGCCATTCATTTGGCACTTGTGTAATCGTTCAGCAAAGGTAGTGCCGCTCGGCCCTATTGATGAGATGAAAGACAGACCGCTGAGTAATCAGCAGGTTACAAAATTTCTCTCATGAACTTGCGAATGGTTTATCCTACAGCTTGTTGTAGCGGAATGGCACGGATCCGACTAAACTGCCTCATTTCCAGGATGACAAGGTGATGGACGGATGCAATGTGAACCTGGTGAACCGCTTTGATGAGCTAAGATGTCACTTTGAGTGTGAGGATGGATGTATCTCGTGACATTGCGCAGCTAGTTTGACCATGCCGGCAATCAGATGTATTCGTACGATCCATTCATATTGATACGTTTCGGAAGGCTATACTATGGGCTGGTTCCTCATCACGAGGCTCCACTGAATTCGCCGGGATCCCTTCGGGGAGGATCTTTGCTCGTGATGGAGAATTTGTGTCCGTATTACCCGCCCGAAATCACCGGTCGAATTTCGATTTGATCCTTGTCGGAGAGAATCTCATCTTCAGTCACCAATTCGTCATCCCGAATCACCAAGTGTGCTTCAGTCAGAAGATTTAATTCGCGTAGCACGTCTTTCGCTCGCTTCGGACCCTTGATTTCGACCGACCGCGAAGGATGGCTCAGTTGTACGTGCATGGGAAGATGATACGCGCTTTAGCGGCCAAGGGGCAAGGGTGTTTCGACCGATTAGAGAGTTCTGAAAGTCAGGAACAAGGATCCGTTCAACAGGGATCGGAGAATCGATTCTTGACGTACACGAGACCTTCTTCCAGGGTGCTAAATTCTCCGTCGAGTTGCGCCTCATAACAGTCATCAAGGAGGCGCCCCATGCCAGGACCAGGCTGAACCCCAAGTTCCAATAGATGGCGGCCCATGACAATGGGAAGGGGAGCGTGGCGGTCCACGGCCAACTCTTGTGCTTTGGTCAACAGCCACTCACCGGCTGGAAATCCATCAAACGGCTTAGGCGGACGGCCTGCGTGGTCCGCCCGCGCGACGCGCACCAACCGGTCGATGCGCTGAACGTGGCGTGCCAATCGGCGGATTGCGCTGTCCGAAGCAATGGCGTCATGGAGAGCACGAGGACGAAGGTGGCACTGGACCAAAGGAACGACTTCGTCGATGAGGTCAAGCTGATCGATCAATCGTCCGAGAAAACGCCTTGTCGGGACTAGTCCCTCCGATTCGTGCCCTCGTGACGTCACGCGCCCAAATTCCTCTCTGGTCGTGGCCGGTTTGCCGAAATCATGGCAGAGTATGCCCAAGCCGACGGTAAGGTCGTCACGCTCTTGACCGGTCCGCTCCGCAGCAAACCAGTCCAGACAATGGAGCGTGTGAATCCAGACGTCGCCTTCCGGATGCCAGATCGGATCTTGCGGACAGCCCTCAAGGGCCGCCAGTTCCGGATAGAAACGGAGCCAGCCGCAGTGACGTAAGAACTGCAAACCCAGCGAGGGCTTACGTCCTTGAAGGACCAGCTTCTTCCATTCCTCCCATAGGCGCTCGCGTGGCTGGTCGTCCTGTGACAGGGTTTGACACAGGGCCACGGTGTCCGGCGCAGCCGTGAGTTCGAAGCGGGCGGACAACTGCATGCCACGCAAGACGCGCAATGGATCCTCCACGAATCGGTTGGACACGTGGCGCAATCTCCGCGCATCAAGATCACCGCGGCCGTCATAAGGATCGCGAAGCTCCATCGTGTCCGGATCCCAGGCCATCGCGTTGATGGTGAAGTCTCGCCGCGCGAGGGCTTCGTCGATCGACATGTCGGGATCGACTTGTCTCTGCAGGCTGGGGTGAGCGGTGTCGTCGGCGGACATGCGCGAGGGGATGGATAGATCGACCGGCAGACCTGGCAATTTGAAGACCGCGAACGCTTTTCCGACGAATTGAACGGAGAAGTGCTCCGCCAGCAATGCGTGGATGTGACCCGGTGGGAGGCCTAGGACCTCGATATCCAGATCACGGGGCTGTCGACCGAGCACCAGATCGCGCACAGAGCCCCCGACCAACCAGATCCTTCCCCCTCCACGGCGAATGATCTGTTCGATACGGCGAAGGACATCCCTAAGGGCTGGATCTTTCAGACGAAAGCGGGTGGGCACTTAGATCACCGTTTCGCGGAGGAACGTCGCGGCTTCTTCAGGAGACACCGGATTGATGTAGAAACCGGTACCCCATTCGAAGCCGGCCACCTGCGTCAGTTTAGGGATAATTTCCAGATGCCAATGGTAATAGTCACCGGTCTTCTCATGCAGAGGAGAACTATGGAGTATGAAGTTGTACGGGGGGCGGGACAGCACTTTGTCCATGCGGCGCAACGATTCTGAAAGGATCGGGGCCAGGAATTCGAACTGCGACTTCTGGCTTTCCTCGAAATACGCGGCATGGCGTTTGGGAAGAATCCACATCTCGAACGGAAACCGCGGCGCGAAGGGTGTCACACAAAGGAACTCCGGGTTCTCGGCCACGATTCGATCGCCATCCGAGAGATCTTGCCGGAGGATGTCACAATAGATGCAGCGTTCCTTCTGCTGATAGTGCGTGCGGCACCCGTCGAGCTCCTCTTGCACGCTGGTCGGGACAATGGGTAGGGCGATCAGCTGAGAATGGCTGTGGTCCAATGTGGCCCCGGCCGACGCGCCATGGTTCTTGAAGATGAGGATGTAGCGGAACCGAAGGTCCTTTCTGAGATCAATCATACGGTCTCGATAGGCCCACAACATGTCCTCAATCTTCTTGGCCGGGAGGTCGGCAAGGCCTTCGACATGGTTGGGAGTTTCGATGATGACTTCATGGGCGCCCACGCCATTCATGCGATCATAGAGGCCGATGCCCTCGCGGCCCATGTCCCCTTCGACTTGCAGCGCGGGAAACTTATTCGGGACGACACGTACCGTCCAGTTTGGAGAGTTGGCGGCTCCTGGCTGCGGTCGATAGGCCATGATTTCTTTGGGCGTCAACCGTTCCTGTCCCGGGCAAAACGGACACAGCGCCGTCGAAACCGGTCGAGCCGGTTGGAGTGTAATAAAGTCATGCGGGCGGCCTCTCCGTTCGGTGGAGATGATCACCCAGCGACCCACAATGGGATCGCGACGTAAGTCAGGCATTCTTCCCTCCTGAAGTTCACGGATCTGTCGGGCTGTTGATCCGACGCGTGAAGAAACAATTTCCGTTTTCCGGTCAACGGATCATGATCAACAGATATGTTTCACACTCTCCATAATTCGGCCTCAAAAGTCGGCCCTGGTACGGTGAGGACGGCAGGATGATGGCCGGGATAGCGAGCCACTTCGAGGCCGTGTTCACGCACTATGACCGACATCTGGACGGTCTGTCCTTGTTCCAGGTGCAGGTCTTTCCAAGGGACGGCCAACTCTAGAACGGTCTGAGAACCGATCGACCGATAGGTCCCGATCTCGTGCCAACCGTCCTGGCTCTGGCGAGACAGGAGAAATGCCTTCGGTCCTGGCGTGGAAAATGGAAACGTCAGCCGAAACGTGCCGCCAGGCCCTTGCAAGGTCACATCGACCTCAAGCGCTTGCCGTGCGGCGCTTGCGTCGTCGGGATCGAATCTCAGCACGAGTTGCTCAAGGTTCCAGCCGAATCGAATCGCGGTGAAGAGTCCGTCGGCTTTCCACATGGCACCGAGCGGAGGGCGGGTCGTGATGTTCCCCGCGCCGCGCCATTCGAAAAAGTCGGTGACCAGGCCGTCGATCGTGGGCTGCAACAGGACGAGCGGCTGTTGGACCGATTCGGATTCAGAGACGGTTGCCTTGGTGCAGATGGGGTAGTTCAGCTGATCGGGAGGAGGGACGCCCATATGCATCCACACATTGCGCAGATGCGTCCGAAAGAGCCGGTCGAATTCCGGTTTGAAATCGGTGTCGAAATCATCGCCGTACCACCAGAACCAATCACTGCCTTCCGCGGCGTACAGTTCTTGCCAGGCTGCTCTCGCGCAGTCGGATGGAAGGCTCGGCGAAAGGTCCGTCAGCCGGGTCCGGGTATGACCAAGGAGATCCCACCCGCGATTGTCTTCTTGGTGTCCGATCCAGATTTTATAGTCGGAATTGATCCAGGAGCCTGAATGGAGACAGGGCAGCTGCTGTGCGGGAGGCGCGACGGAGAGCACCTCGGAAACAGTCGACGCTCGGACGAGTATCTGGCCTGTTTGATCCAGATCGTGGTTCGTCAACGCTTCATACAAAAGGGAGAGGAATCGTTCGCCGCCGTCGTGATAGTGTTCCCAGGGATTTTCACCGTCCAGAATGATGGGGAGGACGATCGTATCCTGCGGCGCATCGTGGATGATCCCCCGCACCCGCCGGAGGACATCCTCGGCGGCGGCTTCGGGCGTCGTCTTGTGGTAGACGAATCCGAATGCATCGGAGATCTCACGGTCGCGGAACAGGACGGTCAACGAACGCTCGGGGTCACCGATGCGATAGGGTTGATAGAGCGCGGATTGTCGATGCCATGGGCGGCCGCACATTCCCAGAGAGCGTGAGAGGATGCCTTCGTCCGTGGCAAACCAGCGAAGGCCCGCCTGATAGACAAGGGGAAGCATCTCGGGGCATACCGATCCCTCCGATGGCCACAATCCGGTCGGAGGCCGGCCGAATGTCCGCGCATGATACTCGACGGCCTGCTCCAGTTGGACCGCGGCGTCATCCGGAGCATGAAAGCGGGCGGGTAATGGAAGGTCGGGCCTGGCCCGCCGGTTGATCTCGGTGTCGATGACCAGCGGCAGAATCGGATGATAGAACGGCGTCGTGGTTAATTCGATGTGCCCCCGTTCCATGAGCCGTCGGTACAAGGGGATAATCTCTCCCATGACTATCCGTTGCAGGTCCAATACTTCCCGTTTGTCCTCCTCGGAGAAGCCCCGATTTTTCTGGCGCAGTGCGGCCAGGCGAGGATATTGTTGGACGGGGCCGTATCCGAACCACGCGAGATTGTGCCACACTTGCAGATCCAGCAGCTCCTGTGTGGAAAATTGACGGGCTATCCGGTGGAGATCATGCTCCGCGATATCCAATCCCCGTTTGACGAGCAACTCATGGTATCGTGGATAGGGCCGTACCATCGTGGCCCAGTTGGCGGAAAAGAAATGACGGACCAGAAAAGCTTTTTCCTCAAGGGTGAGGGTGGCTGCCGGGCGTTGGGCATGTTCGAAAAACAGATCGAGGACCTTGCCGGAGAGGATCTCCTGTAACTGCAACAGGAGAGACGGCGTAAAATTGAAGGTGGCGCGAACGTCAGGAAATTTTTCCAGCAGAGAGGCCATGTCATAATAGGCCTTGGTCGCATGCAGGCGCACCCATGGCATGCTGGCCGATCCAACCACGGGATCGGTGTAATAGGGCTGGTGCATGTGCCATAGGAAACACAGGTGGACGGACTTCATCGATGCCGGATTCCCTTTCTGTCGGCGAGTATGTCATAGGGGGTATGGGCATGCAATCAGCGGTCGGATTTATGATGGAACGTCGAATGAGGAGTTGAAATGATGACATTTCTTCGGTACTGGGGGCCGGTGTGGGGATATGCCGGACTCATTTTCTATGTATCCTCGCAACCTCATCCTGAAACCCATTTACCGTTCGTCACTCATTTCAGCGATAAGGTCTTGCATGCCGTCGAATATGCCGTGTTGGGCGCGCTCTGCTATCGAGCGCTTCGGGGAGGCCGAAGTGATGTGTGGAGGCAGTACGCAGTTCCCGCCGCGATTCTCCTGACCTCGTTGTACGGCATGAGCGACGAGGTACATCAGGCGTTCGTTCCTTTTCGAGACTCGAGTTGGCTCGATTGGGTGGCGGACACGGTCGGTGCGACCGTCGGTGTGGTCGGGGTCAGGCGGTTTTTACCGTGGGGTCCTCAAGAAAACAGCGAAAGGGCCATCATGCGAGTGAGCTGAAGATCATAATGATGTCTTCGGCGGGAGCGCCAAACGAATGAGAGTATCACGGGACGACAACGAGGGTATTATGTCAGCGGGAGCCATGAAGTCACGGCCTATGCTCAGACCATCGGATACCAAGAATACGACGGCCTCGGTTGGTATGGGGTCATTGTGAGAAAGCTTCGGTAACCGGGAAGCTTCCGTAAGAGGTATGGGGGTCCAGCAGGGAGCCTTTTCTTCTCCAGCCCAGCAGTCAGGCCTGGCATGGTTGGCCGACTCTCCAATCCTGCCCAACCAGGTGAGCAGACAGCGGGCCGTGCAGGGCCTGGAACAATATGAAGCGCATCCGGGCCCATTCGTCTTATGCTGTTTTCCAGAATTCATACGCAGTTACCGGACTGCAGGGTTGCGGCGATTCTGTCAGCCAGTGATCCTTGGTTTGCGAGCAAAGCAGCGAAGTAACTCTCGGTAGAAGATCAGCGGTCTTCGTGACAAGTCATGAGGGGCTCGCTATAATTTGCCGGGTATGGTCCAGGCCAACACGACTCCTTCGAAGGCTCCACTGTCTCCTCCCGATCAAACACTCATCGCGCAGACCGTCGAGACTCGTCTACCGCCGGGCCTGGTCCTGAAAACACTGACGCCACTGGCGGGAGATGCCTCCAATCGGCGCTATTATCGAGCGGCCTTGGCCGGCGGGCCACCCGATTCCGTCATCGTCATGCAGTTGGCTGAACCGGAAGGCTTCAAACAATCGGAAGAGGCGGTGAGCGGAGGACTTCATCAAGTTTCTGAGCTGCCGTTCGTGAACGTCATGTCGCACCTCGTCAACGTGAACGTGCCGGTGCCCCGACTCCACTACCATGATCAATCGGCCGGCCTGCTGTATCTGGAAGATTTCGGAGATGTGACCTTGGCCGATGCCGTCCGCCAAGCGGATGCGCCGAGCATAGAGGTGCGCTACAAGCAAGCCATCGATGTGTTGGTACAGATGCAAGTCGGCGCCACGACGCCCGCGGACCCCGGATGCGTGGCATTTCACCGGAGTTTCGATGTGCCGTTGCTGATGTGGGAGTTCGATCACTTCGTGGAGTATGGAATCGTGGCCCGCCGGGGCACACCATTGCCCGACGAGGATGCCGCGGCGATCACGCGCGAGTTCGAATGGATCGCGGAGTTGCTGGCGGGACAGCCGCGTGTCTTCACGCATCGTGATTACCATTCGCGCAATCTGATGGTCGACGGGCTGCGGCTCGGCGTGATCGACTTTCAGGATGCCTTGATGGGACCGGCGACCTACGATCTTGCCTCACTCCTGCGGGATGCCTACATTCGCCTCGATGAAGCGCTCGTGGATGATTTGTTGGAGTACTTTCTCGACCAGTTGGCCCAACGGCGCTTTGTCTGGACCAATCGAGCCGCATTCCGGCGGCTGTTCGATTTGACGAGCATTCAACGCAATCTGAAGGCGGCCGGCCGATTCGTCTACATCGATCGGGTCAAAGGCAACCCAAAATTCCTGGCCGATATCCCCCGCGTCTTGAGCTATGTCAGACGCAATCTCGAAAAATATCCGGAACTCGAGACGCTCCGGACGCACCTCGTCCGGCATGTGCCGGAATTGCAATAGCCGGGTACGAATTCTGAGTTGTAAACTGTGAGTGTTGAGTCGAATACCGTGGTTCGTTTCTCGCTTCCAACTCAAAACTCAGCGCTCAACGCTTCATTATGAAGGCCATGATTCTTGCGGCCGGTCTTGGTACCCGCCTGAGGCCGCTGACAAACACCATTCCGAAACCGCTGTTGCCGGTCGGGGGAACGCCGCTCATCGTCTGGAATCTTTTGCTGTTGAAACGGCATGGATTTCACCACGTGATCATCAACCTGCATCATCTGGGGCCGATGATCGAACAGGCGTTGGGTAACGGCTCGAAGTTCGGGCTGCGGATCATCTACTCGCATGAGCCGGTCATCCTGGGAACCGGAGGCGGGATCAAGCAGGCCGAGCCGCACTTCTCAGGAGAGCCGGTTCTGATTCTCAACGGGGATACGCTGGTGGAATTGGACCTTGAGGCGCTCCGCGATTTTCACCGCACGCGGAACGCGGCCGCCACCTTGGTGCTTCGCGAAGATCCGGACGCGGCCCGTTGGGGGTTGGTCGAGGTCGGAGACGGAGGGCAAATCCTGCGCATCAACGGAAAAGGGCTTGTGGAATCCGTTCCAACGACGCCGCGCATGTTCGCCGGGATTCACATCCTCCACCCTCGGTTGCTTCGGCAGGTGCCGAAAGGAGTGGCTTCCTCGATCATCGAGCCCTATGTGAACGCGATCGAGCGCGGAGAACCGGTTCTCGGGTACGACGTACGGGGCTATTGGTCGGACATCGGCACGGCCGAGCGTTATGCGGAGACCGAACGGGATGTCCGAGCGGGATTGATCCGTTTGCAAGACCGGCGGCCGAAGAAGCCGCCTGTTCCCCTCACGTAAGAAAAGAAACGGTCGATCGGGGTTGCGATGCTTCACCAATTGCCGCCATCCGTATCATCCCTATTCTTTTTGCTGTTTGAGTAACCGAGCCAGATAGGTTCGCTGGAGCTTGAGCGAGTCGGCCGCCTTCGTCTGATTGCCTTCGGCCCGCTCCATCGCGCGCGCGATGATGTAACGGCTGTGTTGTTCCATCGATTCATGGTAGGGGAGGTTCAGATACGGCAGAGCAGCGTCCCCGCTTTGGCGGAGCGTGGAGTCTTCCGCTCGGAGTGCCAACGTCTCCGGTTCGATGGTGTCCTTCAGGCTCAAGACGACGGCGCGCGCGATCACATTATCCAATTCCCGAATATTGCCCGGCCACGGATAGTGGGTCAAGGCGTCGATCGCAGGAGGACTCAACACCATGCCCGGTCGTTTGGCGTCTCTCGTATGGCGATCCAAAAAGAATTGGGCGAGGGCCGGAATGTCTCCCGATCGTTCGCGAAGCGGCGGCAGGGTGAGCGTCACGACGTTGAGCCGGAAATAGAGGTCTTCGCGAAACTGACCGGCTCTCACGGCTTGCCGAAGGTCCTTGTTCGTGGCCGCGATGATGCGAATGTTCACCGAGACGGTCTTGGACCCGCCCACGCGGTGAAATTCCCGGTCCTGCAAGACACGTAACAACTTCGCTTGCAACGGAAGGGACATATCTCCGATCTCGTCGAGGAAGACCGTCCCACCGTCGGCCATTTCCAGCTTGCCTTTCTGCTGTCGGTCCGCTCCGGTGAACGCGCCTCGCTCGTGTCCGAACAATTCATTCTCCAGCAACGTTTCCGTCAACGCGACGCAGTTGATGACGATGAGCGGCATCGCGCAACGATGGCTCCACTGATGGATGGAGCGGGCGAACAGTTCCTTGCCGGTTCCGCTTTCGCCCAGGAGCAACACGCTCGCGTCGGATTTGGCGGCCCGTTGTGCCGCTTCCACGACGGACCTCACGGAGGGGCTGTTGCCGACGATGGAGGCGTAGCGGCCGTCGACTTCGGAACGCAGATACGCGACTTGCCGTCGCAGCGCATCCCGCTCCAGGGCTTTGCGGATCACGATCAAGAGATGGTCCTTGTCGAGCGGTTTGGTGAGGAAGTCGTACGCGCCTTCCTTCATGGCCTCCACCGCGGCTTCAATGGACGCATGCGCGGTCATGACAATGACGGGAGGACTTTCCGACGGCTTCATCTGGGATAGACGCTTGAGGACATCGAGCCCCGATACTTTGGGGAGCGTGAGGTCCAAGAGGATCAGCTGAGGCGATTCGAGAACGATTTGGTCCAGTGCTTGTTGTCCCTCGGTGGCCACGACGGTTTCGTATCCGGACGCGTGTAGCCGGTCCTCGAGCATCATGACGATGTCGGGGTCATCATCGACGATCAGAATTTTGGCGTTCATCGGAATAGCTTTCTGTCTCCGGCCATCGGCAGTCCGTTATGGGCGAATCGGCCGGAGGGGTCGGTGCGCCATGTGGCGAGCGGCGATAGGCTGGACATCTCCGCCTCAATCGTGCATCACGTTGATGACAAGCCCCGTCAACGGCTTCGGATAAAAATACGTTGACTTGTGCGGCATCCGCTCGCCCGCGGCCGCCACGGCTTGCACTTCGCTGACCTTCGTGGCGTTGAGCAGGAATGCGCCCGTCCCGGTCCCATTAGCTGCCCAGTCCAGGGCTTCATGGTCATCCTTGGTATACACGATGGCCTCTTGTTCCTGCTGCGTGGGGCAAAGCTTCGTCACGATCAGCTGTTGCAGCAGGGAGACGTCGAGTCTGGCCCGAGGAGAGGCCTGAGAAGAAGGTCGATGGGCCGGCTTCAGCGTGAGGGTGACGTAGCGGTCGTCGCCTTGTCGGGTCAGCCCGAATACCGGGGCATTCTTTCCCTCAGTCCGCAAGCTGGTCAGGAACTGTGCGCGCGCTTGGCGTTCGGTGGATGCGTTGAATGGGAATTCTCGAAACTCGAACAGGTCGCTCAGCGCGGTCTTGATCTGGTTCCAAGGAGGCAAGGGGGTCGTTGTCACTCGATGCGTCGGCAACACCGTCAACCCCGGATCTTCAAGCGGTGCCAGCAGCATCAAGACCGAGTCGTAGGGTTGCAGCCCGGTCCGAGGACCTGTCTGCTGTCTTCGGAGTTTTTGATAGTTCAAGGCGGTTTCATAGCGATGGTGGCCGTCCGCGATGAACAGCGGTTTGCTCTGCATCGCATCGGTGATTTGTTTCAGCACGGCCTCCTCCGTCACGGCCCAGAGGCGTTCGCGACAGCCGGCATCGTCTTGGAAATCGTAGCGCGCGGGCGTGCCTTTGACCGCCGTTTCCAGAAATTGAATGACGGCACCGAGCGGGTCCGAATAGAGGGACCAGATCGGGCTGAAGTTGGAACGACAGGCTTCGATCAGATTCAGGCGATCCGTCTTTGCCGCGGCGCGCGTATTCTCATGGGGATAGATATGTCCGGAGTCGAGCGCTTCCAACTTTGCCAGGGCCAAGAATCCCCGGAGTATTTTCTTCGGGGCATCGGGCGGCGAGTAGGGAGGCGTGTATTCAATCGTGTGGTAGTAGACGGCAGGCCGCGTGTCCCGCTTGAGGATTCCGTCGTTGAGCCAGGTTTGCAGCGTCGCGGCTGCACGGGTGTACCGATTGTGGGCCCGATCGTCCCCGGGCTGATCGAGTCCTAATTCCATTCGGATAATATTGTGGGGATGACGGTCGTGCAGCTGTTTCTGCCCATGTGCGTCGATGATGTCGTACGGGGGGGCGACCACATTCTCAATGGCGCCCACGAGCGTCTGGTCGTACAGTATGCCCTGAAACGGAAAAATCTGTGACATGAGCAACCTCTTGGCAATGTCGTGACAGCGACGACGGTTTGATGGTTACAGGAGAGAGCGGAATTCTTTAGTCCTACGCCGTGCCGCTCCGAGGGCCCGGCGTCCTTCCTGCTGGCGGGACGACGGCTACCGGTCGCGGGTAATCATATAATCAGCGGCGACCAACAGCGCGCGCCGTGCGGTACTATCCTCGAATCGTTCGAGCTCATGCTTGGCGGCGGTAATATACGCGCTCGCGCGGTCCATGGCATACGCGATCGAGCCGAAATCGGCCATCAACAGTAAGATTCGTTCAAGATCGGCCGTGCTCAGAGTTCGGGTTTCCATCCGATCCTTAATCATCTGGCGGTCTTGCTCCGAGCAATGGTGCAACAGATGCAGAAGGGGCAGCGTCGCCTTTCCCTGCCGGAGATCCTGTCCGATCGTCTTCCCGAGCGATTCGCCGTTGGCGGTGTAGTCCAAGGTATCGTCGGCGACTTGAAAGGCGATGCCGAGGTATTGACCGAAGCGGAACAGCGCTTCCTGGTGCGTGTCCGACGCTTCCGCCAGAATGGCGCCCATGCGGCAGGCCGCGGCGATCAGGCCGGCGGTCTTGTGCTCCACGATCTTGATATAGTCGCTCTCCGGCATCGAAGGATTGCCGTTGTAGTACAGCTGAAGGACTTCGCCTTCCGCCATTTTCTTGCACGCCTCGGCCAGGACTTCATTGATGCCTTGACTCTGGAACTCGACGACCTTGCACATGGCCTTCGTATAGAGGTAATCGCCGACCAGAATGCTGATCTGGTTTCCCCACACCCTGCGTGCGGTTCGCCTGCCTCTCCGAAGATCGGCATCGTCCACGACGTCGTCGTGGAGCAGCGTGGCGGTATGGATGAACTCCACGATACTGCCGAGTTGATGGTGCTCGGTGCCGAGATAGCCGCAGAGACGGGCCGATAAGAGGAGGAGCAGGGGACGGATGCGCTTGCCCCCGCCGCTCAGGATGTGGGCGGCAACGGTATTGACCAGCGTCACGCTGGAGTCGAGATTTTTTCTGACCCGGTCCTCTACGCCGTCCAGTTCATCACGGTAGGCGTCCCACACGTCCGACATGCTGTGGAGAATGGCGATGACTGGACCTTGTGTCATGCGGCGGATGGTATGGCAGCCGAGGAAATAAAGTCAAGCAAATGAAAGCGGTATAGGTCTATCGTAATCTTGACACAGGAATGACCCATCCAGTAAGGTCCCACCGTAACGATCGGGTGAGGTTCACCCTGAGCGGTAAGGGGGCAGATTCACCCATGGTTTCTCGCGTGCTCTATTCCCCATACCATAAAGAAACTCTCACTCTTTGAACGAGATAGGCGCATGAATATTCCTGGGTTTCCCCGCCAGCAAGGACTCTATGATCCTCAGCACGAGAAGGATTCCTGTGGGATCGGCTTTGTCGTCAACATCAAAGGGAGGAAATCCCACGACATCGTCCGCAAAGGACTTCAGGTATTGGAGAATCTGACCCATCGCGGAGCACAGGGGAGTGATCCCTCCACCGGGGATGGAGCAGGAATTCTTTTGCAAGTCCCTCACGCCTTTCTGAAGCGGGTCGCAGGCGATGCCGGTGTGTCGTTGCCGGACGTGGGCGAGTACGGAGTAGGCCAGCTGTTTCTTCCTCCCAATTCGGATTCCCGACGGCTGTGCGAAAAACTGTTCACCGAGATCATTCAGGAGGAGGGCCTTCGCTTACTTGGATGGCGTGATGTACCGGTGAAGAGCGACCAGATTGGTGCTCAAGCGAGAACCACCGAGCCCTTCATGCGGCAGATCTTCATCGCCCGCGATGCCCTGAATGAAGCGCAGTTCGAGCGAAAGTTGTATGTGGTCCGCAAACGAGTTGAAACGGCCGTGGCCGAGTCGGCCATTCAGGGTCGAGAGCATTTCTACGTGGTCAGCTTGTCGGCGAACACGATCGTCTATAAAGGGCTCTTGTTGCCGCATCAAATGGCGGCCTACTACCAGGACCTCACCGATGAACGGATGGTGAGCGCGCTGGCCTTGGTGCATTCCCGCTTCAGCACGAATACGTTTCCTACGTGGCCGCGGGCCCATCCCTATCGGTATGTATGTCATAACGGGGAAATCAATACGCTGAAGGGGAACGTCAATTGGATGAAGGCTCGCCAAGGTCGTCTTCATTCCGAGCTGTTCGGGAAGGACATGGAGAAGCTTTTCCCGATCGTCTCGGAGAATCAAAGCGACTCGGCCTGTCTGGACAATGCCCTGGAATTTCTGCTGCTCGGGGGTCGCTCGCTGCCGCATGCCATGATGATGTTGATTCCCGAGCCGTGGGTGGCGAATCCACAGATGGATTTGGATCGCCGTGGGTTCTATCAGTACCACGCGGCGATGATGGAGCCCTGGGACGGACCGGCGGCCGTCTGTTTTACCGACGGCAAGATGATCGGCGCGACGTTGGACCGGAATGGGCTGCGTCCCTGCCGCTACCAAGTGACGACCGACGGTCTCGTGGTGCTGGCCTCCGAGGCCGGGGTTTTGCCGGCCGACGCGAAGGAGATTCGCATGAAGGGTCGGCTCCAACCTGGTCGCATGTTCCTTGTCGACACCGTACAGGGCCGCATCATCGATGACGAGGAGATCAAGGCCGATATCGTCGGCCGCAAGCCCTATCGTAGTTGGGTGACGCAGTACGGCGTCTCGCTGGACGAGTTGCCGGATCCGTTGAATGTTCCGCAGCCGGACCATCCGACCATCCGCCAGCGGCAGCAAGCCTTCGGTTACACGGTCGAGGAACTGAAGATGGTCATCACGCCGATGATCGTGACGGGCGAAGAAGCCGTCTCCTCGATGGGCACCGATACGCCGTTGGCGGTACTATCTGATCGGCCGCAACTCCTGTTCAAGTATTTCAAGCAGCTCTTCGCGCAGGTGACGAATCCCCCCATCGATCCGATCCGCGAGCAACTCGTGATGTCGCTCGTGACGAATATCGGTCCGAAGCCCAACTTGATGGACGAATCGCCGGAGTCGTGTCGCCGCATCAAGGTGCAGCAGCCGATTCTCACGAACGCCGATTTGCAAAAGATCCGCGGGATTTCCGATCCCCACTTCAAGAGCAAGACGCTCCGGATGTTGTTCCGCGTCGCCGAAGGGCCGGATGGGCTGGGCGAGGCGGTCGACGAACTGTGCCGGCAGGCCTCGCAGGCGATCAAGGAAGGTTACAAGTTCCTGATCCTGAGCGATCGTGGTGTCAATGAAGAGTGGGCGCCGATCCCGAGTCTGCTCGGTATCTCCGCCGTTCACCACCACCTGGTTCGTGAGTGTACGAGAACGGAAGTGGGCCTGATCCTGGAAACCGGCGAGCCGCGCGACGTCCATCAGTTCGCCTGTTTGCTCGGCTATGGTGCCGGGACGATCAATCCGTATCTGGTCTTTGAATCGCTCGTCGACATGGAACGCGACAATTATCTGCCGGAAGGGCTCGACGCGCAGACCGCGGAGGGAAAATTCATCAAGGCCATCAACAAGGGGTTGCTCAAGATTTTCTCGAAAATGGGAATCTCCACCGTACAGTCCTACTGCGGTGCGCAGATCTTCGAGGCGATCGGGTTGAATCATGAACTCATCGACCGCTACTTTACCGGGACACCATCGCGCGTGGAAGGAGTCGGTATCGGCGAAATCGGCGAAGAGACGTTGCGCCGCCACCGTGTAGCCTATGAGCCGGCCGCGATTCGACAACTCGATTTCGGCGGCGAGATCCACTACCGCATCCAGGGCGAGCACCATAACTGGAATCCGGAGACGATCTCCAAGCTGCAGCACGCCAGCCGTTCGAACGACCCGAAGACCTATGCCGAATTCGCGCAGATCGTGAACGATGAAAGCAAGCGGCGGTCGAACTTGCGCGGCCTGCTCGACTTCAAGTTCGATCCTCAACCGATACCGATCGACGAAGTGGAGCCGGCCAAAGACATCGTCAAGCGCTTCAACACCGGCGCGATGTCGTTCGGGTCGATCAGCAAGGAAGCGCACGAAACGCTGGCGATCGCGATGAACCGGCTCGGCGGCAAGAGCAATACGGGTGAAGGCGGTGAAGATCCCGAGCGGTTCAAGCCCTTGCCGAACGGCGATTCGAAGAACAGCTACATCAAGCAGGTGGCGTCGGCCCGATTCGGGGTCACGGCGCATTACCTCGTGAACGCGCGGGAATTGCAGATCAAGATGGCACAAGGGGCCAAGCCCGGAGAAGGCGGCCAACTGCCGGGGCACAAGGTGGACGAACACATCGCGCGCTTCCGCTATGCCACGCCTGGCGTACAACTGATTTCGCCGCCGCCGCACCACGACATCTATTCGATCGAGGATTTGGCGCAGCTGATTTTCGACCTGAAGAATTCCAATCCCGATGCCGGTGTGTCCGTGAAATTGGTGTCGGAGGTGGGGGTTGGGACGGTCGCGGCCGGAGTCGCCAAGGCTCATGCGGACAAAGTGCTCATCAGCGGCGACTCGGGAGGCACAGGGGCGTCACCGTTGTCGTCGATCAAGTATGCCGGGATTCCCTGGGAACTGGGGTTGGCGGAAACGCACCAGACGCTAGTCCTGAACGATTTGCGCGGGCGCATCCGTGTGGAAACGGACGGTCAGATGAAGACCGGACGAGATGTGGTGATTGCGACGTTGCTTGGTGCGGAGGAATACGGCTTTGCGACGGCGCCGTTGATCGTCGAAGGCTGCATCATGATGCGCAAGTGTCATCTGAACACCTGTCCGGTCGGGATCGCGACGCAAGATCCTGAATTGCGCAAGAAGTTCAACGGCAAGCCGGAACACATCGTCAACTACCTGTTCTTCGTAGCCGAAGAAGCGCGGCAACTCATGGCGAAGCTCGGCTTCCGGACGATCAACGAGATGGTCGGCCGTGTCGACAAACTCAAGATCACCAAAGCGGTCGACCATTGGAAGGCCAAAGGACTGGATCTGACCCCGCTCCTCACGGCTCCGGATGTACCATCGGATGTGCCCCGCTACTGTGTGCGGAGGCAGGATCACGGACTCGCCGACATTCTCGACAACAAGCTCGTCGAGCTCTGCAAGGATGCGATCGAAAAGGGTGAGAAGATCTCATTCGATCTTCCGATCAGAAACATCAATCGAACGACCGGCACAGTGCTCTCGAGCAAGATCGCGAAGAAGTATGGGCTTGACGGATTGCCCGAAGACACGATTTCGATCAAGTTCACGGGCTCAGCCGGGCAATCCTTCGGCGCCTTTTTGGCGAAAGGTATCACGTTGACGCTGGAAGGGGAGTCCAACGACTATATCGGCAAGGGACTCTCCGGCGGCAAGATCATCGTTTTTCCGCCGAAGAACATCCTGTATAACCCGGAAGAGACGATTTTGATCGGCAATACGTCGCTCTACGGAGCCACGCAAGGTGAAGCCTATTTCTACGGCATGGCGGGTGAGCGGTTCGCGGTGCGGAACAGCGGGGCACAGGCCGTCGTCGAGGGAACAGGCGATCACGGTTGTGAATACATGACCGGAGGCGTCGTCGTGGTGCTTGGGAAGACGGGCCGCAATTTCGCGGCCGGCATGTCCGGGGGAGTGGCCTTCGTCCTGGACGATGCCGGGACATTCCAGAGCCGCTGCAACACGGGGATGGTCGAACTGGAGCCGGTCACGACTAAGGAAGACAAGCAGCTGCTCCATGGATTGATCACGAAACACTTCATGTATACCGGCAGTCGAAAAGCCAAACAGGTGCTCGACGCATTCGACGCCACCTTGCCGAAGTTTGTGAAGGTGATGCCGGTGGATTACAAGCGTGTCATCGAGGAACGGAAGCGGAAAGCAAGTGCAGTCCATTAGCGGAAAGATTAAGGTCAAGGTTAAGGCTAAGGGCGGGAAGGATTCTTCCTCCACCTTAACCTCAGCATCAATCGAGAGTCGTAAGCATGGGTGACCCAAAAGGTTTCCTGAAATACGCCCGCGAGGGCCCGAAGCGCAAGCCGATCGAACTGCGCGTACTCGATTGGAAGGAGATGTACGAACCGATCTCCGAGGACAAGCTGAAGGTCCAGGGTGCACGCTGCATGGACTGTGGCGTGCCGTTTTGCCAAGGCCACACCGGTTGCCCGGTCGTGAATTTGATTCCCGAGTGGAACGATCTCGTTTATCGCGGCCGGTGGAAAGATGCCCTGAAAGCCCTGCACACGACGAACAACTTTCCTGAGTTCACCGGCCGCCTCTGCCCGGCGCCCTGCGAAGGGGCCTGCGTGCTGGGGATCAACGAAGATCCGGTGTCCATCCGCATCATCGAGTGGAACATCGTCGACCGCGGGTTCAACGAAGGTTTTGTCACGCCGATTTTACCGGTCGTGAAAACCGGCAAGACCGTGGCAATCGTCGGGTCCGGTCCGGCTGGATTGGCCGCGGCACAGCAACTGGCTCGAGCCGGTCACGAGGTAACGGTCTTCGAAAAATCCGATCGGATCGGTGGCTTGCTCCGCTATGGCATTCCCGACTTCAAGATGGAAAAGTGGGTCATCGACCGCCGCCTCGAACAGATGAAAGCCGAGGGGGTGAAATTCCAACCCGGTGTCGCCGTCGGCAAGGACGTGACCGGCGAAGAGTTACGCCGACAGTTCGATGCCGTGGGATTGACCATGGGCGCCGAGCAGGCACGCGAGCTGCCGATTCCCGGACGGGATCTGAAGGGCGTGCATCTGGCGATGGAATACCTCACCCAACAGAATAAACGTACCGCCGGGATTCCCATGACCGACGAACCGATTACCGCCAAGGGGAAGCGCGTGGTCATCATCGGCGGCGGCGACACGGGATCGGACTGTCTCGGCACCGCGCACCGCCAAGGCTGTGTCGAGGCGCACCAATTTGAATTGCTGCCGGAACCGCCGCCGCAACGGGCCGAGTCCACGCCCTGGCCGCTCTGGCCGATGCAACTTCGTACGTCGCACGCCCATGAAGAGGGTTGTGACCGGCAGTGGAGTGTGTCCACGACCAAATTCTCCGGCCACGACGGCCATGTGACCAAACTGCATGCCCATCGCGTACAGTTTGAAAACGGCAAGTTCGTTCCTGTTCCCAACACTGAGTTTGAAATGAATGCCGATTTGGTCTTGCTGGCCATGGGCTTCACCGGTCCCGTCAAGAGTGGTCTGCTCGACAGCCTCGGCGTGAAGTATGACGCGCGCGGGGCCGTGGCGGTTGATGAGCACTTCATGACCAACCTCGACGGCGTCTTCGCGGGCGGCGACACCAAACGCGGCGCCTCCCTCATCGTCTGGGCCATCGCCGAAGGGCGAAAAATGGCGGCGGGGATCAATCAGTATCTGCTAGCCGGCAAGTCGGCGAAGAACGGTCGATCATAATCGCTGAGTAGTCCGTGTAAACGCTCCAACTTGCAGTACTACTCCTCCCGATATCCGAACAGCTGGTATTTCTATGCGTATCCGCTAGAATAGCCGAGTGCCCATCTACGAACCCATATTCAAAATCCTGAATGCAGCGGGTGTGCGGTATGTGGTTGTGGGCTACCCTGTTGCATAGGTATGCTCGATTGACGGCTGATGTCGATCTGGTCGTCGATCTTGCACCACAAGAAGTCCTCAAATCGATTCGGACGCTTGTCGGAAACGGGTTTCGGCCGCAAGTTCCCGTATCGGCGGAAATGTTTACTGATCCAGCGGTCCGTGAAGAGTGGCTTCAGGAAAAGCACCTGCGCGCCTTTTCGCTCGTCGATCCGGCGAATCCCATGCGTGTAGTTGATTTGTTGCTAAAACCAGAAGTTCCGTTTTAAGTACTCTGGGCTCGATCCCAGGAAGTCTTGGTAGGTAGCACATCTGTCAGAGTTGCATCTCTTGATGACCTCATTACATTGAAACGGCACGCCGGCAGGCCGCAGGATTTGGCAGACATTGTTGAGCTAGAGGCAGTTCGTAGACGAAAGCGAGATCGTTGACATGGCAGAGGAACATAAAGTTGCTTCAGGAGAGACGCAACCAAAGCAGTGGGACGCCAGTGATCAAAGTCTGCTTTCGGCTACGTTGATGGCGACGCCGACGCAGCGGATAGCTTGGTTGGAAGAGGCGCTCCAGCTGGCCTATGCCACCGGCGCTTTGAAGCCGAGACGGATGATGACCCAGGAAGAATGGGACGCGATGGGGTCATCACGTCTGTGATCGTCTGGGCGATTTCCGAAGAGCATAAAATGGCCGTAAGGATCGATAAGGATCTTCAGCGGACGATTGGAACCACCTGACGACTTCTAACTGCGTTCTCTGCACACTTTCCCAGTCGAGGTGAATAAAGGTATCCGGCCTTTTAAAATGCTCACGGAACCCCATGCCCGTGGCAAAGCCTGGTATTCTGGTGCACTACCTATAATAGTGGGTTCGAACGCTCGCCTGCCACTTCTGGAACACAGCCTGCAGTGCCTTCTTGGAACCGGAGCCCATGCTCTGCGTCGGCATTTTGTGAACGAACACATCGGAAACACCCGGGTCGAAGACGCCGCCTGAAATTCCATCCTCTGCGAAGACTAGCAGGGGTAAGCCGAGGCTATAGAGAAGCCCTGCCTCAAGATGATTCCATGCTGTCGGGAAGTAGACCGATGTTGTCTGCTTGCGCTGCTCAGACGAGCCCCGCTTCCATATGCCTGCTGGTGCAGAAAACTGTTCAAATCCGAGAATCACGCCGCCTGAGCAGTGTTTTGCAAGTAAGAACACTTCACGCAAGGGTAGTTCAGTTGGGTAGTCTGACCTCCCCAGTGCACGCGGTTCGAGATTGTGCCGAGATAGTTCACGAAGAACCATACTTCGCTTCGCATCCTGTGCAGGACTGAGCGAGGTGGGGCTGGACAAGAAGACCGGTATTTTCATGGCGTTAAAAGGCTCGAAGAATTTTGTCTATCTACTATAGAGTCGCCCGAAATCATATTGATTTCTCCGATACTTAGCAAGACAGCTCTGACATGCGCACTTGTTCACCTGGGTTAAACGTGTAGCTTGGAGAGCGAAAGTGGAACTGAGACTGAAATTTAAGCTAAACCATTTGTCTTGCCCTGACGGGGATCATTGCGACGGGAGCCAAATTACTATATATACGGGCGTAATAAGAGCGATTCTTGAGTCGCTACCAGTCCATTTACCTGATTGGTAATCAGAGCCTGTAACTTCCGTAAGCAGTGTTCTCAAGGTTGGAGGAAACATGGCAGACAAGAAAGTCATTTTTGTAGCATTCGCCATTGAGGATGAGCGACAACGGGATTTGCTAAAGGGAAATAAGAAAGGGGTCGGGAATCATTTTAGTGAACAGATTCTGAATCTATAGTGTAAAAGCCTCCCAAAACCATCATTTTCAACGGCCACAACCTGCCTCATTGACAGCGTTCCGTCCAAGAACGTAGCCTGTCTGCCGTCTTACATATTCAGGAGTTCATAGGAGGGCTATCTCATGGCGGCTGTGGATTACTTCCTCAAGATCGACGGGATCGAGGGCGAGAGCAATGATCTGAAACACAGAGGGGACATCCCCCTGGACTCGTGGTCATTTGGGGGCACGCAAACAGGGGGCGAGCATTTCGCCGGCGGAGGGGGCGGGGGCAAGTTCTCCGCGCAAGATTTTCATTTCACCACGAAGATCAGCAAGGCCTCTCCGCGGCTCTTTCAAGCCTGTGCGACCGGTCAACACGTCAAAGACGCCATACTCGTTGCCAGAAAGACGGGAGAGGGACGGCAGGAGTACTACAAAATTACGTTCAGCGATTGTCTGGTGTCCTCCTATCAGCAGGCTGGTACTGCCGGGTCGGATATTCTTCCGACGGATCAGGCATCATTGAATTTTGGGAAGATCCAGATCGAGTACCTCGAGCAAAAGCCGGACGGGTCTTTCGGCGCAGTTGTGAAGGGAGGCTATGACTTGAAGCTCCATAAACCCGTGTAGGGAAAGCTCGCCATCCGATGGTTCCAGATTACTGCAAATTGGCTTTGAGAGGAGAGGGTTAGCCGGAGGTCTATTCGAGCAAGTTGATCCAAAATCTTTCCAACCCTGGAACAACTGGAGTGAGGTGCTGTCAACGAGGTGTTGCGGGTGAAGGAAGCTTATGCGAAAGCAGCGCTGAGCACCAGCTCTTCTTCCTCGACATCATTGGAAAGAATAGTGACTTTTGGACCTTCAACCAAATCCGTAATTCGATCGCGATCGCCCTGGGCGTATCGCAGAAACTCAATGCCGAACTGATTGTCTTTGTGCCAGCGCACGACCGAGACCTCAACGGCGAGCGGAGACTCTGCTTCAGGCGCGGCGAAGTGCAGGGCAAGGTAGCTTCCGCGAGTCAGAGCGGCGTTGCTTTGCATGCGGCAACCTGTCGCGGAAAAATCGAAGAGGATCCCTTCTGCAACGCCGTTGTCGGTCTGGACGCTGGCGGAATACCGCACATACTTTCTTGGGCTACTCCGTAGCCGCATACGTGCCTCCGTGCTACTGGCTGTATCGGCCAGGTCGAGAAAAACTTAATGCCCTGGTCCGCCGTCTCACTCGCTTTTCGGATATGCAAGCTGGTTTCTAGCGTGCTTGCTTCCGCTCATGTGCGTGCGTAGTATTTCGCAAGCACGGTGGTTTCCGATCCAGGGAATGATGCGGAGGCGATGAAGGCGATGGGCTTTCGATCTAGAAGCAGTGATCGAGGAAGCGCTTCGCTTGCTTGTCTTTATAAAATGATAAGGGGGGTCGTTTATGAGGAAGGATCGGCCTTGAGGAGAAGGTGCGCGAGCGGGAGGAAAGAATGGAGTATTGATTACAATGTCTAAATTTCCCCGAAGTCCCAAAGCTCTTCTCGGTGATATCGCGCATCTTGGGCGGTTTATCGACAAGATTCGTTTGCGCCATGCCGGGCAGATCCAGGACTACAACTACATGACGGTTGGGTTCGATAAGTACTTGATTGACTTCCTCGGTATCAACGCGACATCGTTCGAACAGCGGGTCTTGGCCGGGGGGACGGATGAGGAACTGCTTGCCTGGGTGAAGGCCAACGGCCGCAGGACTTCTGACGATGAGATCGCGCAATGGTCGCAAGGGCTGCTTGCTTCCGGTCCGAAAGATGAGGCGGCTCGCCAGCGGTTCCAAGGTCGTCTACATGAGATTGCGGCTAAGAGAGGTATGTCCGCCAGTTCATTACCTCCTGTTACGACATGGGCGGATGTGATCGAATTGGATGAGGGGAGACTGTAAGGCGCAAGAGATGAGCCGGGCTGGTCTCATCAGCGCCTTCCTTGCGCTGGTCGTCGGATTTCCGCTTCTCGGCGTGCTGTGGGCCGGTGAGCCGCTCTGGCGCTACCTCGAATTTCCTCCCCGCACCAGGTATGTACAGCATGAGCCCTTCTCCTGGCCGGTGTTCCTCGCGTTGTCACTTTTGATCGTGCTGACAGTTGGACCGATGCTTCTGCGTGTGGTAAATGCAAATCTTCGCCCATCATTTTCATCAACTCAGCACTCGGCACTCAACGCTCAGCACCGTCGTTCATCGTTCCCCTGGTGGGGCTGGGTCGGAATCGGATGGACCGGCCTGTGGTGGGTGGTGGCCTGGACTCGGTTGCCCTTGTTGGCGCCAGTGCAGGAACAGACGTTCACGCCGCTGTGGCTCGGCTACATCACGATTGTGAATGCCTTCACGTTCGCCCGTATCGGCCGATGCATGATGCTCCATCGCCCCCGCTACTTCCTATCGCTGTTTCCGCTGAGCGCCGCCTTCTGGTGGCTGTTCGAGTATCTGAATCGCTTCGTGCAGAACTGGCATTACGTTGGAGTGGCTGAGCTATCGTCCATCGAGTATTTCCTGAAAGCCACGATTCCATTTTCCACGGTGCTGCCGGCCGTCATCGGCACAGCCGAGTTGCTGACTTCGTGTCCTGCCATCGGTGCCGGCCTGCATCGGTTCAAACCCGTTCGGCTCTTACAAAAGAAGTGGACAGGCTGGTTCCTATTGGTGTTGTCCTGTTGTGGACTCTTCGGCATTGGACTGTGGCCCAATTATCTCTTCCCACTGGTCTGGGTAGGACCTCTGTTGCTGGTGGTTTCGCTGCAGGAGTTGGCCGGGAGGCCGACCGTTCTGTCGGCACATGCCCGTGGCGATTGGCGGCGTGTATGGATTCCGGCATTGGCGGGGCTGATCTGCGGAGTGTTTTGGGAACTTTGGAATTGGAAGAGTCTGGCCCATTGGGAGTACGCCATCCCGTTTGTGCATCGGTTCGAGCTGTTTGAGATGCCATTTTTGGGCTATGCAGGGTATTTGCCGTTTGGTGTTGAATGTGTTGCAATGGCCGATTTCTGTTTGAGCCGTGAGGTTTCGGCAAAGTCCAATCCTTCCGTCATGAATAACGGCCATTGTTGAGAACTGGACTCACTCGATGCCGGATCAGCGTCTCATCCGACTACTGGCGGTCATTGCTTTTCTGAACGTGCTGCATCTGCTCGATCATGTCTTCCGCGGGGATTTTCACTGGTCGATTGATGAACAGTCGGTGGGATTTCTCGTCGTGGCAACCGTCATCCTCGGCGGGATGGGGCTGGTGTGCGGCTCTATCGTGCAGGCCTCGTTGGACCGCGGTTCTGGATGATTGTCGGAGTGCTTGGATTGGGACTCGGCTGGCTTTCGCACTTCAGCTCGATGACCGATCAGCCGGTCTCAGTCATCTACCACGGGTATACGGTTCCCTGGGCAGGACTGTTCGCGGTCGGCTGTTTCTCTGCTCATGGCGTCTGTGCTCGGGGCGACTCTTTTTGCCGGATATTTGTGGCGGCGAGGGGGGTCGCGTGATTCGTGACATCGAATCGGTTCTACTTCAATTCCGTCCACCCGCCTGCGTGCGAGCGAAAGGCCAGTTGACGCGCTGAGGTGCGGATCACGGTCACGTCGTTGGTCTGGTCGATGGATTGCATCTGTTCCTGGGCCGACCAGCGCACGGCAAAGAAACCCCCGGTGAACGCGGAAAACGCCAAGGCTCGTTCCGAGGTGACCACGACGATCACATGGCCGTGCCCCTGCAGTTGTTTGACGGATTCATTCGGCCCCAACGCATCGCTGAACCAATGGCCGCGACTTTCCTGAAACCCATGGACTCGCCGGTTCGTTTGAACCATCAGGAGCCGCGGCAACACGTGGTGCCGTTCGACATGTTCCTCGATCCCCAACGGCACTTCCGTCCATCGGCGTAAGCCGGACGAAAAACCCAACAGTCGGCGGGAGGTCTGGGCAAAGCCGGCCGGTCCCTGAGCCGTCGTCGTGACGATCGTTTCATCGACTCCCAATGGCTCCTCAACCGGGCTCCCGCTTCCTGGCAGCGCAACGACGCGATCCTTTACGACTGTAACGAGGACATCGACCTGGCGAACCTGCGCGAGTGCAGGACTTGAGCCTAGAGAGACCAGGATCAGCCATGGAAGCATGGAGCACGAGGTGGAGGGAGGCATCGATATCTCGCTCGTAGGGCTGATTCAGCCGGGCTTCGTCCCGCCACATCATACAAGGAATCGAGCCCGGGCGTCTTCGGACAACGTTCTTCGTGACGACCCCCGTTCTATCGAGCGATGGCGACCTGGCAGGGTTTCTTATCGAAGCGACAAAGCCGTCGGCCCGGAGGGGCCGACGGCTTTTCTTCGTCACAAGTCTGAACTGGAAGGCGCTACACCGAGGGCAACGTCAGCAGCTTTTTCATCTCGCAGTGGGCCAGCACGACGTCCGGGGCTCGCTGCAGGGCTTCATAATAGCTCCGCTCATACCCATCGCCCAGTTCTGAGGGACGAATGAGCGCTCGGATCTCGGTCAACAGCATCGCCACGTCGTCGACGGTCAATTGGTCGTGGCCATCGAGCATTTCGTCGATGCGGACGACCATGTTGGAAAGGGGATGCAGCCAGGTAAACCAGGGGTCGTTCATCACCAACTGTAAGAGTTGGCCCGTGGAATCCACTCGACCGTAAATCCGCTCGTACGTCAGCTGTTCAGCGACGATCAGGGCCTTGTGCAAGCCCAAGAGTCCGTGCCGGACATCCGTCAAGGTTCTTCTCAATGGATTGGTTTCTCGAACGTGCGTCTGTCTCGATGAGATAGCCATAGGGTAATTCTACCAGGTCAATAGGAAAATGGGGATTTGGGGGCCTTCATTAGTCAATCTCACGATATGCCCTTATCGGACACCTGGTGTTGGTTCTGTAGCGGCAACCGGTGTCATTGCGTTGGTAAGAATCACGCGCCATGGTCATCTCCCTGCATTGAATTGAATAGCTCGGTTCCGTACGGAAAGTCTGCGTCATTGTTCGGATACCCCTGAGGACAAGGAAAGGGAAGTCCGCTCCAGGTCCGAGGGTTCTGCCAAGGTTTCCTTTGTGGAAACGTGTTGTTGAGGATCGAGCAAGTTCCCATAGAAGGAAAATAGCTCACCGGTCAAACGGGCCGTGCGGCCAGGGTCGGTCGAAAGTTTCCGTCGTATGTAGTCGTTGAGCACCCGGCCTTGTGCCGTTTTATGGACATGAGGCTGGGTCAAGTTCATACGGTACCGCTCGACGGCATGGGCGACGCGACTGATGAAGATGACGGTACCATCCGGTTCCAGCCGCTCGACGACTCCCACGTGGGTCAGTGGATCGTTCAATTTGCCGTCGCCGTTGAAGTCCCACGTGTTGTCAAAAAATACGAGATCACCCGGACCGACGTTCGGTCCTTGATGAACGGTGCCGTGCCGACGCACGTAGTTGTGGATGAGCCGGACTCCGTTCCCCTTCGGGTCATGGAACGCCCCACGATATACATCGATGCCGTGTTCCAGGAAGATGGCGCGAGTCACTCCCGCACAATCGTAAGCGATACGTTTCCCCTGACTTGTAATAGTCCGCGCGCCGATCAGTTTTGCCGCCGACTCGACGATTGCCGATCGGCTGGGAAGAGATGTCATGAAGGAAGTCGACTGCTCAACGGTGACCGATGAAGGAGAAGGTCCCGGTAATACGGGGGAGTCGCGTAGCGCGGCCGTATCAGCCGCCGGTGACGGTGTAACGGGCACCCTGTTCAGTTTCTTGGCCGGCGTGGTGCAACCAGCGAAACTCGCCGTCACAAGAAGGGCCATGATTATGGGAAATGGCATCGGAGGTTACCGCACGTTCACAAATCGACCATCGGCTGTCTGTCGAAGTGCATCGATGTCTTCCCGCCGAGTGACGGAGAGCGGCACCGTCTGGGTCAATTCTTCGATGATCAGGTCGGTCGTGAGGGAAACTTTTTGGTGCAGCGCCCGGTAGAGGGCCGCCACCACCGCCTGTTCGATCTCCGCACCGCTGAAGCCGTCGCTCGCGCTGACGATCTTGCCGAGGTCGAACTGTTTGCTGTCTTGTTTCCGAAGGCCCAAGTGAATCTTCCAGATGGATTCCCGTTCGATATCGTCCGGCAAATCGACAAAAAAGATTTCGTCGAATCGTCCTTTGCGGAGGAGTTCGGGCGGCAACGACGACAGATCGTTGGCGGTGGCCACCACGAACACGTCCTGTTGTTTTTCCTGCAGCCAGGTGAGAAAGGCCCCAAAGAGTCTGCGGCTCAACCCCGCGTCCGCCTCGCCGCTTCCCCCGCCGGCGACCATCGCTTTCTCGATTTCATCGATCCAGAGGACGATGGGTGACAAGGACTCCGCCGTCTCGATCGCCTTGCGGAAATTCTTTTCCGATTCGCCGACGAACTTGTCGAAGAGCCGGCCGGCATCGAGCTTCAGGAGAGGGAGTCTCCATTCCCGAGCGATGGCCTTTGCGGCCAGTGACTTGCCGCAGCCCGGCACGCCCACCAACATGATGCCGCGAGGCGGGGCAAGATTGAGCGATTTGGCTTCGGCGGTAAATCCCACTTGGGCGCGTTCCAACCAGGACTTCAGATTGGTGAAGCCGCCCAACTCAAAGCGATTGTCCTCTAAGGGGTAGTACTCCAGGAGGCCGCCTTCCTTGAGCGCCTGCACTTTGCGCTTCAAAATCGTCTGTACGTCGTCGGGGGAGAGGGTGCCGCGTTCCACGAGACATTGAGCGATGACCTGACGGGCTTGATGGAGCGTCAAGCCCTGTAGCGCGCGAAGGATTGCGTCGCATGCCTGGACCGAGGGACCCTTTTGGGCCGATGGGGTCTCATTCATCGAAGCGAGCATGCTTTGCACAAGCGTCGTGGACCGGGGACGGGAGATCGTTCGAGGTCGCAACGATTGGAGTAATCCACGCAGCATCGACCGGAGCTCGTCCTGATCCGGTAGTTTCAGCTCAAGCCTTACGGCGAGTTTGTCGAGCTCCGGCGGAAGGGCGATCGGATGGCCGGTGAGGATGCAGGTGGCCCGGGATCGGCTGTAGATCGCAGCGACCTCCCGAAGTTGTCGGCACACTGCGGGATCTTGCAGATGGGGTCCAAGGTCCTTGAGCCAAAACACCGCCTCGACGGTCAACCCATGGAGATGCTGAAGGACTGCCAGGGGGGTCGCGGTCATTTTGCTCAGGGTTGATCCCTCGTCGGCGCGGGTGAGTCCCCTGGTGATAGACCACTCGAAGAGCGGCATGCGCTCCTGTGCCGTCACGGATTGCAGGAGCGCCAAAACCCGCTCCTCCTCCACCGTTTCGATCACGACGAGAGGATGGGATGAGCGGATCAGGGTGCGGAGATCATGCACGCTGGTCGACAGAGCCATCGGAGGGAAATGCTAGCACGAGGCTCGGACCCGGCCAAGAAAACCGATGATTGTGGCTGAGGACCTGCCAGCACCGTCACGTCCTCCTATGAGCCGTCCTGCTACTCCCATCGGAGAGTCGGATCAGGATTAGGACATAACGGGAGACGTCTGCAGACGACTCCCAAAATCCATACTTCGTCTTTGGCAAACGGCATCTGCACCTCCGGTGTCGGAGGTGGCGGCGGCGGTAGTGTGACGGATTCTACCGGCAATATATGGAAGTCTTTCCCGCGCATCCGTTGAAGGGCGACGCCTCGACGTGTGGCAGCGCCGGCTGGCAATGGATCCGGCTCGGCATCCATGGTCATTCTTGAAAATTGAGCCGATCTCGCCGGTTGCGTCTTCTCAAGCGTTCCCGTGGCCATGGAGGTAGTGCCAGGTTTCTTCAGCATCATGAGGGGAGGTGCTTGAACGGCGCTCTTGAGCATGACGGTATGGCCAGGCGAAGGCGCGGTCGGCGATGCAGCCAGCTTAAACGTCGCGAAAGAAAGTGCCGGAGAAGTCTTTAGAATGGTCATGGCTTGCTGATTTTTGGATGATTGCGGTTTGAGTGTAATCACAAGATTCCGTGCGAACACGACGGCTACGGCATAGGCAGGACAGTCGCCGGAAGCCGGGACTTGTCCATTTGAGAGGACTTTCCCGGCATCGTGGAATTTCCAGAACCGTGCCCTAAACACTTCGGGAGCGAACCAGGCGCGAGTGATCACGGCTGAGCTGATTTCGAGTGAGAGCGATTGAATGTCCAAATCCATTTGATCGGCGCCCAGCAGTTGTCGGATTTCGTGAGGCGCAGCGTGGGCGAGTCCTTCCACCTCGCTTTCGGTCAGCGTCAAGGTCGTCCACACAGGAGAGTCGAGAACGTTCGATGGAGCGAATCCGCAGGGGAAAAATTCTTGTGCCGATACGGCATCAGTAAGTTTATCCAAACTAGGTATGCATTGCTTGGTCCATTCGTCCCAGATGATAGCCGGGGAACTACCGACGAATTGTTCATAGGTGCGTCTGGCGCCATCGTATTCATGGCGGTGACCTTTACTGACCCAGTCATGCTCTAATTCGGCAACCTTGCTTCTCAGAATGGGTTCCTCGAGAGTCTTCCACCGCTCTTTCATGGCGGCGTCCGTCGTATAAGTGGCTTCGATTTCTTTGTTTTTATACGCTTCTTGTGCGGCAAACCAAGCGTCTCGATATTGCTTGTACGCGATGGCCGACAGGGAGTCGGCCCAAGAGCCGTCCGGTGCGACGGTGTAGAGAAACTGAAACGCTTTCTGATAGGCCGCTTCTTCGTCCGACGTGCGCACCCGTGTGGCCACAGCGAATTTGATCCCACTCGTTGTGCCGCGGAGCACTCCCTGATAGATGGTTGAAAGGGTGTCCGGACGCGTGAGATCCAGTGCGATGCCGCTTGGAATGGAATCCATGATACGTGAAAATTCGGCGAGCTTGAGCAGGCGCTCAGCCGTCCATGTGCCCGTCATGAAGGTCAAATCCTCTTTCTTGTAGGAGAGGCTTGAACTGGGGAAGGCGAGGTAGGTGTCCTCTCCTTGGAACATCAACTTGGCTTTTGTCATCAAGGCCAGTGAAACGATCGGATCCATGGGGCCCTCCAATTGGGCCCACCACGCGCTCGTGCGTGGTGGGCCGTCCATCTAAGGTTGCGCAAGTTGCTCGACGAGCGGCTCCTACACCCATTGAGTGATGGTTTGGAGCGGATCCGGACACTTCGGGAGGACATGGCACTTGAATCCGATGACTTGCATTCCCTCCACCTTCATCGTTTGCCCGTCCCAGTGATAATTCGATTTGCCCGCCGTCTTCCCCTTCTGGTAGCTGCCACCGATTGCGAATGGTCCGTATCCGACGAATCCCCCGCCGCCGATGCTGCTCTTGGTGAACTCATGCATGCCACTGGAATTGCTCATGCTGAGTTCCAGGTCTTTGACGCAGATCATGGCGGTCGGGTACGCCGGGATCATTCCCTTCGGCGGCTTTCCACCATCGCTGATCATCTGGCTTTTGGCTTCAGGATTGTTCTGATCGAAGCGCCAGGCCTTGCTGGAGAGAAACGCCGACTTGAGCCATGGACGAACGATCGGGACCTGAGTGATGGCGAAGGACAATCGGAAACTCGAGTTGTCGAATCCGCCTTGGTAGTGGCTCTTGCTGCCTCCCCCACTCCCGCCGATCGAAAAGAGCCCGATGCTGAAGCCTCCACCGGCCGACCACTTGCTGTGGGACGATGAGGAATAACGGGAGATATCCGTGGAGCCGAAGGAGAACTGAGTCCATCCTGAGGCTTTTACGAAGTTTCCCGGGACGACCGATGTGTAGTAAAAGTCCGATCCGGACGCCAACCCGGTCAGTTTGGCCTTCTCCAAGGCATCCCGGTATTCTGCTTTCAGCAAGGTCATGTCGCGTTGCATCACCTGGTCAATAAACGCGGCAATGGCTTCATAATCGTTCTTGTAGCCGTTCGTGACCCAATCGCTCATGGCGGCTTTGACCCGATTGCGCAGTGTGTTGGCGTTCACGGCCCAATAGTGGACCGCCTTTGGATTATCCCCTGCAAGAGCATCGATCCGACGGGCGTTATATTCCAAGGCTGCATCCTCGTATGCTTTAAGCTTCTCGTTGTACGCCACCACCAGGGGGCTGGACTCGATCACTTCGGTTTCGCTGTCGTCGATGAGATTCTTCTTGATTTTTTTGATGCTCAAGAGTGCTCGGAATTTCTCGATCTTTTTCTTCGTCTCCTCGGGAAGCTCCGTGTGCATCACCTGACTCATCCGAAGCGCGTACTCATACCGATCCGAAAGCGACCCCTCATTGTTCATGACGTTGAGTTTCGCAAACCGATCGTCGATGCCCGACACGTCGGGCACGAAATCCACGAGGCGCGAGAAATTCTCGGCCTGCATGTACAGCTTGCCGACATCTTGCGCGAGGAGTTTGTCCATGAGCTCTGGAGTCAAGGCGGGAGCAGTCGGAGCTGGTTGTCCTTCACCGCTAGGTTGAGTGGAACCACCCGGTGTAACGAGTTCCGACAGGGCGGATTGTTTCACCACTCCGGTCAGGCCCTGAGATAAAAACTCAAAATCGCCTGCTTCGAACGGGATGCCGGGAGTGCACCAGGTGAAAAAGTTGTCCTCGGACTTGGGGACCGTCTCGTCTCCATTGGTCAACACGTCGTACAGCTTCCCCATGATCGAATTTGCCAGTTGGCTCGGCAATACGTCTCCCATGATGATTCCTCCTTCGTATAGGTTGAGTGAGGCCAGATGATTCTGGCTCGAACAGTCGTGCGACGAGTACTCCGCAAACATCATGCCGAAATTGCACCGACTGTTGGGAAGTGAGTGGGAGGAAAGCCCGTTCCCTGGATTGCATCGACGACAGGAATAGGTAGGAATTCATGAAATGGATGTATAAGCAGGGCGATACGTAGGCTGATACGTGATGGCTCTCAATACATCGAGAGCAAATGAGTCTTGCTGCTGGGCAATGCACATAAGCTTGGCGAAGGAAATATACGTATCTCTTTCGATACAAGTTGTATCGGATTGGATGCGAGTGATCTGCTTGGCGCCTAGATGGAAAGGTCACGGGATATAGTGGGGTGCAGGATTTTGAGCCATCCATCACATGCTGACTGAGTACTGTGTCGCTGGGAAGGTTTGAAATGGGAATGAGTTTTGCCTGTGATCGGTGATTAACGCCGACTCTCATGACGGTGAGGGTTCGAGCGGAATGTTCACGATGGATGACCGGAAAATAAAAAGGAGCGGGCCATGAGGAAAACACTCGGTACATGGGAAGCAACCCTCTGTGGGTTGTTCGTCGTCATGAGTCTTTCTGCAACGCACAACGTCTGGGCTCAGTTATCCGGTTCAGACAAACTGGTTCCAGTGGCATGGAACAACGGCAAGATATACTTCTTCCACGGAGGAGCGTATGCCCGATACGACATCGCCCACGATAGAGCCGACAGTGACGATGGAAGCGGCAATTCGTATCCTCGTTCTATTCGAGAGAGCTGGCCTGGACTCTTCGCGGAGACGATCGATGCCGCGGTGTTCTGGCCTGCACCCCCTCCGGGAGGAGCGGAGATCAAGACCGTCGCCTATTTTTTTAAGGGCAACCAGTTCATGCGATACGACGTGGCAGCGGATCGCGCTGATGCGGCGGATGGCGCGGGAAGGCCGTATCCTCAACCGATCTCGATGAAATGGCCCGGAATCTGGACGGACCGGATCGATGCGGTACTTGTATGGCCTGTGCCGCGGAATGGGCGGACGGTCGCCTATTTTTTCAGAAACAATGAATACATTCGGTTTGACATCAAACATCATCGGGCCGACCCCGGCTATCCGAAGCCGATTGCAGGCAACTGGCCGAATTTCAAGTTCGTGGATGGAATCGACGGGGCCATAGCGTGGCCGACCAAGGTCGACGGCAAGTCGGTCGTCTATTTCTTTAAAGGTGATCAGTATATGCGGTATGACGTCGATGCGGATCGTGCCGACGATCATAATGAAGGGGGACTCAGCTATCCTGCGTCGGTTGCAGAGAATTGGTCGGGGCTACTCACGGCGAATTCAACGGGGCCCATTGACGCCTTAGCCGCCTATGCAAAACAGTGCGACGACGCCATCGGCGCCACGGTCCCCGATTTCGACGTCGATAGTCCTTTGGGCACAACGGTTCCCACCGACCATCTGATTCCGGCTAACGCGATCTACCCGGATGGTGCCTGTGATCGTCCGAACGTGCTCAACGGAGTCTGTGATCGCGGCAGCCGCTTTCGAGTTCTCGTGAATACGGATCATGCGTATGTGGTCGCGCACGCGAGAAAAATGGGGCTGTCGCAAGGGCAGTACGGCGATGTCGCCATCATCCAGCACAATAAGGCGAATGGTGCGACCTGCTTTTACCAAGGGGCGCTGGCGGACTTCAATTTGAACCATAGCGGCAAGGTCAGGGCGCCCTCCAAGGGCGTAGGCAACCCCGCCTTCTGGATGACGCCGTCACAAATTGCCGGCAGCAAATTTCCATGTGTCAGTTGCCATGACAACGGACCGATCATCCGATCTCCATATCTCGCACAGATCACCGGCCCTAATCAGCTGCCCGGGTCGGGCGATGTCACATTTAACGGCGATGGTCAGCCGTATTCGTTTGTCGGCGCTGATTTCGCTTCATGGAAGGCGTACAAGGTCGAGGTGCCTGACAACCAATGCAACGGCTGCCATCGGATGGGTGTCAACAACCTGAGCAACACCGGCAACGTTCCGAACCATGGCACCGCGATTGATTTGGGCATCAAGGCGACCGATGTTTCGCAGAAGAGCAAGAACCCACACTCAACAGACTCGCCGATTTGGATGTTGCCGGGGCAGACGACGTTTCAGCAATCGACCGCCGATGCCGCACGAGCGATCAAGGACTGTGCTGATCAGTTTCGTCCAGGTGCGCCGTTACCGAATTCGGCCGGTTGCAAGATCACCCAGTTCACGAGACCGTAGGCGCGAGCTCGTGCACGAGGGGCAGATTACGTCTTGGCGGGGTTTTCGAGGGCCTTGGTGATTTCATTGATCAGGCGGTGCTCGATTTCGCTCGTTTCTTCGTGGCTGACGCTCAAGATGCGGCCCCCCTGGGCGACTCGTTCGAATTCGGCTTTCACCCCGAGTTTCGTCAGATTGTCGGGAAGGGCCTGAAGGGAAATGAGGTATTGATTTCGCGAGCCCGTCATTTCAAGCGAAGTAGGATTGGAGATCTTGCGCTCCGTCACATAGACGGCACGCTGATCCGTCTTGACGCTGACCTTGAGGTGATAACCGTTGCGGGCCAGTGCGTCCTCCACGATCTTGGCCACAGTCGGCATCGGGCGAGGCAGTGTATCGGACTGGGCGCCTTTTTCTTCGACTTTGAGCGATTCGGTCATTTGGGTGGCGATCATGCGTTTCGTCTCGGCCAGCTGCAGCTCCAGTTGCTCGATCTGGTGTTTGGCTTCCGCTTTCGTGGCATCCGTGGTGCTCTTTGCGTCCCGCAGTTCTTGATTGAGGAGATCGATTTGTTGCTGCATGACCTTATTGCCGTCCAGCAGGGAGCTGAGGAGGGATTCTTGCTTGGTGACTTGTTTTTTGAGTGATTCATTCTCGGCACGAACCGGATTGTCGTCCGGGATACAGCCGGCGGTCATCACCAACAACAGAGCCCAGATGCCGAGTCCCCATGGATCACCGATCATTTCATTGCGCACGCGATAGTCCTCCCGGTAGAGTTACGTGGGATTATCTACAGTTCAGCTCAACTTGTCCATGTGGTATTCGGCCGTATCTTGTTGCCCTGTTCAGTTGAGAACTAGGGCCGGTACGGTCCGTCGTAAAGGCGGACTCCTCCTCTCCAAGACCTGAGAAGGCGTGCCGAAATGGATTGTTCCAGCCAGGGCCCGGTCTGAATCGAAAGAATTGCCGGTGCTCCCGTATGGGTGGGGAGGATTCGGCAGAGCGGATCGGCGTGGGACTCGGTATACGTATAATGGCTCATCGACAACGACATGAAAAGACGGAGTTTGCCGGACGGAGATTGCCTGGATCGTTCACGGTAGCGCAGAGGGAGGAGGACCGTCCCCGGCTTGCGCTTTCAGCTCGCTGGGCGGTAGCATGCCTCTATTGTGACGGCCTTGATCCGGAAGACCTTCTCGGTTCCACCCCTCGGCTGTAACTGCTCGATCATCGGGGATCCGGCTACGAAACAGGCGGTCGTGATCGATCCCGGCGGCGCACCGGAGCGGATACTCCATGAAGTGCGCCAACTGGGCTTCACGGTCAGCCACATCCTGCATACGCATGCCCATCTCGACCATTTTCTCGCGTCCAGCGAGATCAAAAAGGCGACCGGAGCGGCGATTTGCCTGCATCAGGACGATTTCCAACTCTGGGACAACCTCGAGTTGCAATGCCGGGTCTTCGGGGTCTCCTATGTGCCGGCCCTGCCGCCGGACTATTGGCTGGCGGATGAGGAAAAGTTGATGATCGGGCAGGTGCCGGTCGTGGCGCTTCATACGCCCGGCCACACGCCTGGGTCGATGAGTTTTCATGTGCCGAACGATCAACTTCTGTTGGCCGGAGACACGCTCTTCCGAGGGAGTATCGGTCGGACCGACTTATGGGGAGGGAACTTCGAAGCCATCGAGGAATCGATTCGCGAGCGGCTCTATACCCTGGATGAGGCTACTACGGTTGTCACCGGTCATGGGCCTGACACCGCCATCGGTATAGAAAAAGAATCGAATCAGTTTATCCGTGTGTGACCGCATGGGGAGGGACCATGGCTCCATACAAGCTGGTAGTGCTCGTTGCGCTGCTCGGGTTTGTGCCGGTTCAATTCATTGCCCCGGCCGAAGGGTTCCCTCGGTCCAACTCTGATTCCGTGAAAATCGCCGAGGTGAAGGTCCGTATGTCGGACCATGGTCCCGTTGTATTACTGCAAGCTGAAGGCAAAACCATCTCCATCTTCGTCGATCTCACGGTGGCCCTCTCAATACAGAGTGCCCTGAACGGGGAAAAGCTGCCTCGGCCGATGTCGCACGATCTGATGCACACGATCCTGGATGCCTATGGAGGGAAGGTGACGCAGACGGTCATTACGCTGAAGGGCGGCACATACCATGGAGCGTTGACCGTGGCATTTAAAGATCAGACGAAGGTGTTCGACAGCCGATCGTCGGACTCCATCGCGCTGGCCATGCATTTCAAGGCGCCGATTCTTGTGGGGCGCGATTTGCTGGAATCGGCCGGAAAAGTGCCGGAGAAAGAAAAGGGCACGGAATTATAAGGGAGCTCATTCCTTGATCATGCGCTCTCTGAGACGCTCGATCCGCTTTTCAGTGGATTGTTTGATGAAGCTCATGTTCTCGGCGAGATGTTGCTGGGCGTTGATCTTTCCTTCATCGCGCCGTTTTTGTTGATCGAGTCCGAACTGTGCGATGATCGGTCCGTCTTCCTTGTTGAGCTCTTTCCAGATCTCGGCACAGCGTGATTGCTTCACGGATGGATACTTGTCACAGGGCGGGCCGACGCCCGACCACGCAGAAGATGTGACGAATAGGCTGATCATTAGCGCCACCAGATGGTACCAGGTCTGAGTCATGTCTTGTTCCCATAGAAAGACGGTTTGCAGAGCACGACACCATAACATAAGTAGCGATATCGCGCAGACCCCTCGGACCTATGGGAAGGATGCCGAGATCTTTCTCAAACATTGAGGGGAAGATACAAGCGGTCGCAGCTGCTCGCTCAGTGGCTGAAGCTCCTCCTCGAACGAGCGGTGGTAGGGTCTTGAAAAGTTTCATGTCATGACCGTCTGCTCGATCACAGGAATGGCGCACTACATCTACTTGTGCGATCGCGGTTGAGTATCAGAAGTACACCGGAGGGAGCTGTAAATTCCTGTGCGCTAATTTGACGGAGCAGTGGCGTCAGCTGATGTCTGTTTTAATGTTACGTAGATCTTATCGTCGAAGGAGTAATAGCCGCCGTTGTCTTTATCGGTTGAGATGCAGGCTGGTGCAAAGATAACCGCGCAGCCGAAGATGTCGCCGACCACCCACCAGGACCAGGTTCGTGTGAGGGGCATGGTCTTTGGCTCATACCCCTCTTTGGTGATGACGGCCTGGTGGTCTTCTTTTCGGTTGAGAGAGACGGTCCCCGGCGCCAGCAACTGGACGCGGTCGTCGACCACGACCTGAGCATCGAGTGGTGTCGTGAAAATTGTGACGGACTGATGGTCGCCATGCCACCAAGTGCCGCAGCCAGCCAGCGACACCAGTCCAAAAAGAAGCGCCATACGCTCTAGCCGTAACCGAACCATTCCATGCGCCATAACGATCTCCCTCGCCGATAGGTCTCCTGCGAGGCATTCTTCCATTGAGCGGCTGGTTCTTCTAGCGGATTCGCAAATCCTGCAGAGGAGGACGGAAGAGGAGGAGTCGGGTTAGATTTTCATGGCCTCGTTCACTTCGCGGAGCGTCGCACCGGCGACCGTAGCCGCTCGTTTGCTGCCGAACTCCACGATCTCGTCGACGCGGGACGGCTCTTGCGTGAGCTTGGCGCGCTTGTCCCAGATCGGTGCCAACTGCTCCACCATACGATCCGCGACGAGCTTCTTGCAGTCGATACAGCCGATCGCGGCGGTCCGGCAGTCGGTATTGACCTGATCCTGAATCGCCGGAGAAGAATAGATCTTATGGAATTCGTAGACGGGACAGAGGTCCGGATTGCCGGGATCGGTGCGCCTCACACGCGCCGGATCAGTCACCATGGTCTTGAGTTTCTGGCGGACGACCGGCTCGGTGTCCGAGAGGTTGATCGTATTGTTGTAACTTTTGCTCATTTTCCGGCCGTCGGTTCCGACCACCTTGGGAAATTTGGTCAGGTGTTCCTTGGGTTCCGGAAATACGGTGGTTCTATAGATGTCGTTGAATCGCCGGGCGAGTTCTCTCGTCAGTTCCAGATGGGGCAATTGATCTTTTCCCACCGGCACAAAATCCGGCTTGTACAACAGAATGTCGGCGGCCTGCAGAACCGGGTACCCCAGAAACCCATAGGTGGTGAGATCTTTCTCTTTGATCTCTTCTTGTTTTTCCTTGTACGTCGGGTTGCGTTCCAGCCATGAGACGGGTGTCATCATCGAGAGCAGGAGGTGTAGGATGGCGTGTTCGGGAATACGAGATTGGATGAAGATGGTAGAACGTTCCGGGTCGATACCGCCGGCGAGCCAATCAATCAGCATCTCGCGTACGAACGTCCGAATGCGGCTGGTATCGGCGTAATTCGTCGACAAGGCGTGCCAATCGGCGACGAAGAAAAAGCAATCATACTGTTCCTGCAAGACCTTCCAATTTTCCAAGGCGCCGAGATAGTTGCCGAGATGCATGAGACCGCTAGGCTGCATGCCGCTGAGTACGCGCCTGCGTGATGGAATCATTCTGAGACTCCAGGACGAAGGCTGAGCGCCGTGGACAGGATTGTGCCGGACAGACCCCTGGCAAAGGTTCCGGTAATCATGTGGATAACCCCCAGTTCTTTATCGAACACGATGAGACCCACCAAGATGAACATGCCATAGGGCTCCAGTCGTGCCAACGCCATGGCCGGTTTGGGCGGCAGGATTGCCGTCAGGATCCGGCCGCCGTCAAGCGGTGGGATCGGAAGCAGGTTGAACAAAGCGAGAAACACATTGATCATCACGGAATACAGCGCCATCACGGCGATCGGACGTAAAAACATGGTTGCAAAGAGGCCTGATGAAGCGTCTGCGTCGGCGGCCTGACGGAGCGTCAAGGTCGGTTCGATCGTGAGGAGCGTCGCCAAGAGCAAGGCGCTCATGACGGCGAGCAGCAGATTCATCCCCGGGCCGGCCGCAGCCGTCAGCGCCATGTCTCGCCGAGGCTGATGCATGTTCCGAGGGTCGATCGGAACCGGCTTGGCCCAGCCCAACAGAAAGCTTCCGGGCAGCATCAAACAGATCAGCGGGAGTATGACGGTGCCGAATGGATCGATATGGGCGAGTGGATTGAGGGTGAGCCGTCCTTCGCGTTTTGCGGTCGAATCGCCGCATTTTTCCGCCATCCAACCATGGGCATATTCATGAAGCACCATTGCGAACAACAGCGGAAGCCCCATGTAGGAGATGGTGTGCAGAATCTGTGAAAGGGAGTTCATGCGCGATCAGTCCAACTGCACAAACTTACCCTGTTTCACCTGCAGAAGAAAGAGTGGCCGGTGCAGGGTGCCGTCAGGGCCGAAAGCGCCCGGTCCGGCCAGCGTCGGCAAGTTGCGCTGTGTCATGAGGAATTCGTGGAGCGCCTCGCCGGATGTCGCTCCGTGACGGACCCCTTCAAGGACGACTCGGGCTGCGTCATAGCCCTGCATGGTGAAGAGCGATGGGGTCGATTGAAAACGCTTGTGGTATCGCTGCACGAATTCCTGCACGGCGGGATGCGGGCTGTCGGCGAAGAAACCGTCGACGAACGTCGCGCCGTCGACGGTTCGATCGGCGGTGCGGGCGAAGTCCTGTGAGTTCCAGCCGTTGGTGCCCAGCAACGGAACTTTGACGTCATGATACGCGAGCTGCGCGGCGAGAAGGCCGATCTCGTGCGAACGACTGGGAATGAAGATCGCGTCAAACCCCGGAGTATAGAGCACGCGCTTTTCGTTTCGGCCGAGCGGTTTGCCGGAGGAGCGTGGTATGTCAACCGGAACCGCCAGCCCATACTTCTTCAAGTCTTCGGCCTTGAGCCGTTGGATCTGCGGCCCAAAATCGGTTTCCCCTTCCTTGAACGATTCGGTGGCAATGATTTCACCCTCCAGTCGACGCACCTCCTGCGCGAAGAGCCGAGCCAGTTCCCGACCATAGACGGTGTCCGGATGGAGAATGCAAAATCGCCGATAGCCCTGTTCTTTCGCCGCGTAGGCCGCGATGCGCTCGGCCTGCATGGCATAAGTCAGCGATGTACTGAAGAGATAGGTGCCCAACCGGCGAACGTTGGGAAGTGTTGCCGCGGGTGTGATGAGCGGGACTCTTGTCTTTTGGGCCATTTCGGCCATGGCCGGCAGGTTCTTTGATAACATGGGACCGATGACGACGAGCGGTCGGTCATCACGGAGTAGCGTCGAAAGATCATCTAAGAAACTCGGTCGGTCGGCATCTTGATCCTTCACGATCAGCCCTACAGAAGGCGTGCCGGGCTGCTCGCGCGCGCGCTCCACCGCCAATTGAATTCCTTCCAAGACGTCGTTGGCGAAGGCGGACAAGTGCCCCGACAACGGAAGGACGGCGGCGATAAAATATTGGTTGGCCTTCAACCTCGACTTGATGAGTTCCAGCGATTCGGTGGCCTTCGGGACGGAGGGATGAGCGGGAAACGCCGCGAGAAAATGCCGAGTTTCTCGTTCGGCCAAATGATCTTCGCCTCGTCCGACGTAGTAGTCGATCAGTCGAAGAGACGCGAGGTCGCCGGGATAGGAACGCGGATAGGCATCCCGTACTCGGGTCAATCCTTTTTTGTCCAGCTTTTCTGTGATGAATTGGCGAATCTGTTCCCGGGTCTCCGTCATCTGAGCGTCGGAGCTGCCGGCCATGCCCTCCAGCAGGATGTGGATGGCTCGGACATAGTCCTTCTTTTGAGCCAACGCTTCCGCGGTGAGCTGCTGGGCTTCGCGTTTGGTGGTGTCGTCGGTTGCCGTCGTCCGTACCTGGGTCAGCAAGGGTAAGGCCAGGTCGATGTTGCCCATCGCGACATGGGTGCGGGCCGACATGAGTTTGCCGCGGTCCACGAGGTCGGATTCGGGAAAATCGGTCTGAAGCTGGTTGAGATAGCGGAGCGCTTCTCCGTACTCTTTCGTGCCGTAGAGGGCCGCACCAAGCAGCAGATACGTATCATCGAGGTGTTCAGCCGGGGGCGTCGTGGTCAAGAATCGACGCAGGACCGTGGCTGCGGATTCCGGGTCGCCTTTCTCGATCAGGTGCTTGGCCTGGTTCAGAACCGGCGGATTGGGAGGAAGGACTTTTACGGGATCCGCCGCTTCCGCCCGGCTCGATTGAGTCGGCAGAAGACCGAGGACGATCATCAGTGCAAGCGCCATCGCGACCATCAAGGACGACCGTACGGAGCTGGAAGAAGAATGTTGCGAGTAGGGGAGCATTACATTCGATCGGCGGGTAGGCCGTACGCAGACTAGTATCGGAAAGAGTGCGGCCTGTCAAGGAGAACCACGGTGACATCATTGTGCCGATGAAGAGAGTCGGCTATAGTGCGCCATCCCACGGCCATGGCTGAACCGAGATCACCATCGCTGGATCCACTTCTTGAACGGTATCTCAGCGAGTTGCGGATCGAAGGCGGGCTGTCGACCAATACGCTGGAATCGTACCGGCGCGATCTGCTCCGCCTGCAGCGCTACTTAGGCCGGCATCGACTCGCTATCAGCGACTCCGTTCCCTCCCACACGATACGGTCGTTTCTCGCGTCACTCAAGCAAGAAGCTCTCGCAACTTCGTCCATTGCCCGTCTCCTCTCGGCAATTCGAGGGTGGTATCGCTTTCTGGTTCGGGAAAACCACGTGGAGACCAATCCTCTCCGTGACCTGTCGACGGCACGTCGACCGGTTCGGCTCCCGAAGACGCTGACGGTACGGGAAGTGACGGCGTTGCTGGAGTTGCCGATTCGCGATCGTGCCGAGGATCAACGTGACCGCGTGATGCTGGAACTGCTGTATGCGGCGGGGCTTCGTGTATCCGAGCTCGTGGGACTCAGCCTCGCGCAGATTGACCTGAACGTGGGTTGTGTCAGAGTCGTGGGAAAAGGGGCCAAGGAGCGAGTCGTCCCGATCGGACAGACGGCGGTCGCGATGCTGGTCGATTACGTGGCACAGGTGAGGCCGGTTCTTCTCAAAGGACGATCGTCCCGAGTCTTATTCATCACCCGGCGAGGACGAGGGCTCACGCGGCAGGCATTTTGGAAGCTCCTTCTACAGCGAGCACGCCGCGCCGGTATTGCCAAGCCGATCTCACCGCACATGCTCCGGCATTCGTTCGCCACCCATCTGCTGGAGGGGGGAGCCGACCTGCGAGTCGTTCAATCCATGTTGGGTCATGCGGATATTGCGACGACTCAAATCTATACACATGTGGAAGGCACCCGGCTAAAGCATATCCATCGCCGATATTTTCCAAGACAGCTGGGGCGACGACAGGCCCGCGCGGAACATTCGATGAAGCGTTTGCGATGAAGCGTTTGAAATAGGTCGAGATCACGATGTTGCGACACCGTACGAATGGACGCGAACCCGTTGACAAGGAAGTATGGACTTGATACCCTCCGCGGGGTTGCCAAGAAAAACGGGCGGATAGCTCAGTTGGAAGAGCGCTGCCCTTACAAGGCAGAGGTCACAGGTTCAATCCCTGTTCCGCCTACCATCCAGAAGCATGTGGTACGCAGAGACAGGAAGTGTGCTTGCCGTGCGGAGGATCTGTTCCTACACGCAGGAATTGATCGGCGACCAACGATTTCGTCTTGTCGTGCTGCTGTTCCGCCATCATTAGTTTTGCGGGGCCGTCGTTCAGCCTGGTTAGGACGCCAGATTGTCAATCTGGAGGTCGCGGGTTCAAATCCCGTCGGCCCCGCCATTTTCTTCAGAGTTTGGTACAATCCATTTTGCCAAGACGCCATGTGCGCTGAGGAGAGGGAGTAGAGACTCGTATGTTTCAAGCCGGCCCACTGGGAGTCATTCTGTCGCTCGGGATCGTGTCCAAGGTGGTCCTCTTGCTCCTGGTCTGCTTTTCGATCACCTCGTGGGCCATCATTTTCTACAAATTGGCTTCGTTTCGCACCGCGGATAAAAAGGATCGGCATTTTATGAACGTATTGCTGCGTGCCCGGGATGTGGAAGAAGTCGCGCGGCATGCGCAACTGACCTTGGGAAGTCCCTGCGCCAAGATTTTTCACACCGTTATCCAACGGATCGGCTACATCCCCACCGAAGTGAATGAAAACGGGTCCGTCGCATATGATCGGCATGTGATGGAGAAGACGGCGGCCCATCTTGCGCAAGGGCAAATTGCCAAACTGGAATCATTTCTCCCGTTCCTCGCGACGACCGGAAATATCTGTCCGTTCGTAGGCCTCTTGGGAACGGTCATGGGAATCATCGACTCGTTCCGAGAGATTGGCACCCAAGGCACGGCCAGCATTGCGGCGGTGGCTCCCGGTGTTTCCGAAGCGCTGATCGCGACCGCCGCCGGATTATTCGCGGCGATTCCTGCTGTCATCGCCTATAATTATTTTCTCGTCCGGATCAGACGCGCCGCGATGCACATGGATTCGGTCGTGGTAGAGCTTCTGGCCTTGGTTCCTACTCAAACCAAACCTGTCGCTCCGGTTCCCGTGGGAGCGAAGGCATGATCTTCGAGACGAGACAACGCCGATTTTTGGCGGAGATCAACGTCATCCCGCTCGTGGACGTCGTACTCGTGCTGCTGGTGATCTTTATGGTTACGGCGCCGATGCTCTATCGAGGCATGGATATCAAGTTGCCGACTTCGGCGTCGAATACGATCAAGCCGGAGATCCGAGCCGTGTTGACGATCGAAAAGGATCAACGCTTGTATCTCGACAAAGATCAGGTGAGCGTCGCTCAACTGGAACGGAAGCTACGTATGATGAAAGACGAGCATGCGGATGTCTCGTTGTATTTGCGCGCCGACCGTGACGTGCCATATGGAATTGTGGTTCAGGTGATGGACGGAGTCAAAAAAGCCGGAATCGAGAAACTCGGCATGGTGACCGATCCTACCACCGGACCCGAACGCATCAGCGAGGGAACGCCATCTCAACACAACCAGTAGGATGATAAGGTCCACGGTGCAGGCTTGGGCATCAGCCGACATGGGCTCGGATGATGAATGGCAGGCGACACTGGCTCGTCGCTTGGGCTTTGCCGTCATCGTTTCTCTCATCCTCCATGTCGGCATACTGGCGATGGTGGCCTGGGTGCGACTGCCGCGGCAGGGCGAACGGCCGCTGGCATCCATTGAAATTTCACTCGCAAATTTGTCGACTCTCCCGGAGAAGTCCGTTGAACCCCAAAAAAGTCAGCCGATCAAGAAAGAGATAGAACGACCCAAGCCGGTGCAGCCGACCAAGCCTATCGAGCCATCCAAAGCAATCGAGCCGCCCAAACCCGTTGCGTCTCCCAAGTCAGTTGAGCAAGCCAAACCCAGTGAATCGCCTAAATCTGCTCCTGCTGTGGCCGCTCCTGTGAAAGCGGCGCCTGTGTCCCTTCCTCCGGTGACGGCCGCGCCTCCTCCTACTCCCGTGGCTCCGGCAAAATCGTCGAATGATCTCATGCACGACATCATGAAGGATATTGAGTTGCCTCCGGATGCTCCAAAGCGAGGCGACATCAGCCCGGAGGACAAGCCACGAAAATCACCCGTGATGATGAAGCTTCCCGATGTGCCGGTTGTCGCGGACACCAAGGACGCCCCGCAAAAAAAGCTGATGGCTTCTGCTCAGTCTTCATCGTTGGCGGACGACGTGACGAGGGAATTGGACGAAGAGCTGAAGCGAATCAAAAAGCTTGAGGTGCCCAAAGCCGTGCCTCCTGTGGACGTCCCGTCAAAACCCGCCCCTCAGATTGAGGCGAAGGTACCGAGCGTCAAGGCGGTCGACACCACATTGAAGGTTCCCGGGATCGCTCCGGGATCCAATGCGTACCTTGCGCTCGTGCGGCAGCGAATCAGCAATGCGTGGAACGCTCCGCCACTGGATCTGACCGGCCAAGCCTATGTCGTTGTCGTTCAGTTCAGACTCCATAAGAACGGATCGGTCACCGGCGTCGCGATCGAGCAATCTTCAGGAAACGAGTACTATGATTTAGCTGGGAAACGAGCGGTGCTCAGCGCCAACCCATTACCTGTGTTTCCTTCAGAGATCACGGATCCGTATTTTGACGCCCATTTCACTTTTACCGTCGGAGAGCCGCAAGGATAAACCCATGACGTTTCGAGCCGTTGTGTTCGTCAGTGTCTGTGTATCAATCGGTGTCGCGTGGATCATCGAATCCGGTGCCGCCGACGTGTTTCTCGAGGCGACCAGACAGGATTTTCAAAAGATTCCACTCGGGATCGTCGGGATCGAAAATGTGGGTGGAGCGGAGTCACCCGAAGGACGTGTGAAACTAGGCACGCGCATCGAGGAGGTGCTCAAGGCGGACGTGCGGCGCTCATTGGTGTTTACGCTCGTCGATTTGCCGAGCATCGGAATCAAAGTCGGCTCACTCGGAACAGAGGCTGATCCCTCCTTCAAGCAAGCCGCGGAGAATGGGGTGTCGGTCATCGTGTGGGGGAAAGCGGGAATCAAGAGTGGAGGTAAGGACGCCGATCTCAACATGGATGGGTACGTGTATGATGCGGGCAGCAATGAAGTCGTGGGCGGGAAACGATATGTCGGCTCGACATCGGTCGCCCGCCTCATGGCTCATCGGTTTGCGGATGAGTTGGTGTTTCGTTATACGGGGGAGCCGGGAATCGCACGAACGAAGATCGCCTATGTCTCCGAGTTGGGTTCCGCTCGCGAATTGTTCGTGATGGACTATGATGGGTACGATCCTCGTCAGTTGACGGCCGACGGATTCTTGAACCTGATGCCTCGGTGGTCGCCGGATCGCCGGTTTTTGGTCTTCACCACCTATCGCAATCGAAACACCCAGGATATCGACATGATTGAGCTGGCCACGGGCAAGCGCTGGACGCTCGTTGCCCAAGGAGGATTGAATATCACTCCGACGCTCTCTCCAGACGGAAGTTCACTGGCCTACGCGTCGAGTCATGAAGGCAACTCCGAATTGTATCGTTTGGACACCAAGACGAAAGCCGTTCAACGACTGACCACGCATGCGGCCGGCGACTTGTCGCCCTCGTGGTCTCCATCGGGCCGGGAGCTCGCCTTTACATCCGATCGGAGCGGTGGACCTCAAATCTTCCTCATGAGTGCGGATGGCTCCAATGTGCGTCGATTGACCTTCGATGGAGACTACAATGCGGCGCCCGCTTGGTCTCCTCGAGGCAATTTGATCGCCTATGTGTGTCGGACTCCCAAAAAAGAATACAAGCTCTGCGTGATCACCCCCGATGGTCAGAAGCGTCTGCAGATCACGACAGGATTGGGAGTGGACGATTCTCCGTCCTGGTCCCCGGACGGACGGCATCTTGTCTTCAGCTCGACGGTGGAAGGCAAGAGTCAGATCTACATGATCAACGCGGACGGGAAAGATCTGGAGCGCATTACGTTCACCGGTACGCACAATAGCGCACCGTCCTGGTCCCCGGCACTGTAAATTTCCAGGAAGGCATTGACGGCAATCGTCCTAGGCTGTAAGAAAAAGGGATGACATTCTGAAGGAGGGAAGGAACCCAATGAAAAAGTTACCAGCCGGCTACTTGCCGTTGATTCTTGGTCTCATTGTACTGGGAATTCCAGCGTGCTCGAAGAAGGCGGTTCGATCCGGAGGCGATATCCAAGCGTTACAAGAAGAAATGGCTCGGGGAGGAGGGAGCGCCAAAGAAGGCACGAGCTCCAACTTTCCCGATACGTCGTTCTCCGGGCGTGACGAGTCAAGCGGCCTGCGAGGGTTGGATCGTAATCCTTCTGAAGAACGGCTCGGTGGGAATGCCGGCAATTCGGGTGGTCCCGGCGGTGCCGGCCACTCCAACGCGATGATTGCCAAGGCCGATTCCGGCGCGGCGTCCCGGCAGTTGGCGGAAATTCGTGCGGAACAGGTGGCGTCGGTGAGGGCCGGACTGCGGGATGTGTTTTTCGCCTACGACAGTTTTTCGATCACCGATGAAGGGAGGCACGCCCTGGCCGGCAATGCGGAATGGGCCAGATCGAACCCGAATTCACAGCTGAAAATCGAAGGACATTGTGACGAACGGGGCACGTCGGCCTATAATTTGGTGCTGGGTGAAAAGCGTGCGAAGGCCGTGCGGAATTATCTCGTCGAACTGGGAGTGTCTCCTGCCCACTTGTCGGTCGTCTCGTACGGGAAAGAGCGTCCTTTTTGCACGGAACATTCGGAATCCTGTTACTCACAGAATCGCCGTGGACATCTCGTCGTGAAGACGGGGAAATAACGCGCTTACCTGAACGGGCCCGATTATAGGCGATCGTTTGGATCTCAGAACATGATGTCTCAACTACGAACCAGCACGGGTGTGCTCTTGGGTATCGCCATGGGCGGGCTCCTGTTGCCGGGATGTGTCGCGCAGCAGTCTGATCTGAAAAAAGCTGAAAAGGATCTTCAGCAGCAGTTGTCCCAGACCAGAGCCAGGCAGAGCCAAGAAATTTCAACTTTACGCGAACATGAACTCCCGCAACTGCGAGGAGAATTGGAAAAGGCCCTGCACCAGGCCCGGGAACTCCAAAACAAACAGGAAGATTTCAAACATCGATCGGCCCAGTTGGAGCAGCAGACAAAGAGACTGGAGCAGTTGGCCGCCAAGCTCGAGACCGACAGCAGTACACGGTACCTGTGGATGCAGAAGAGCTTTGAGACGCAGGACGCAAAGGTGTCGGCCCGGCTCGACGAGCTGTCGAAGGCCATGGAGACGTTGAAGAAGGAGGTCATCGACGTGGTCCAACGCACGAACGAGGGGTTGGCCAAACGCGTCGATCTCAAGCTGGAGGCACACCAAAAGGAGTTGGCGGAACACCAGAATAAGATCGAACAGATCTCCCAGAAGTTCGCGCAATACAATCAAGCACTGACCGGGTTTCGGGAGGCGTTGACGGGGCTGCATGATCGGGTCGGTGAGCAGGAGCAGACCGCGAAGCATCTCTCCGCCAGGATTGACACTGATTCCAAAACCACCGCGACTCATGCCGAGGATGTCAACCGAAGCGTGGTGTCGATTACGAAGGCCCTCGAAGCGGTCGGAAAAAAAGTCACGGCTCGCCTGGACGAGCAGGACAGCCGAATCGAGACTCTGGCGAAAACTCTCGAACAGGTGTCCAATAGGTCTGCGACCCTGCAACAGGCTCACAAGCCGACGCAACACTCCGCGCCCGGGCCCAACGAGTCCATGTCGGATGGGGGAGCGGAAGGGCCTTCAACCATCGTTCCACCTCAAGACGCATTGAAATCGGAACCGGCTCAGGCGAGCCCTGATCCGCCTGATCGAATTCGCTACGAACGGGTATTAGGCTTGTTTCGGGACGGAGACTTGGAAGGTGCTCGGCAAGGATTCGCCGGATTTCTCGAGGAATATCCGAACTCCAACCTTGCACCGAACGCACGCTTTTGGCTGGGAGAATCGTACTTTGGGAAGAAAGAGTTTCAGCGAGCGATCGATGCGTATGATAAGGTGGAAATCGACTATCCCGGTAGCGAAAAGGTACCTGCGGCAATCTTAAAGAAGGGGTACGCGTATTTGGCGCTCAAAGATCGAAAACGAGCATCGTCTGCCTTTAAGCAGGTAGTCACACTCTATCCGAAAAGCCCCGAAGCGGGAAAGGCCTCGGACAAACTGGCTCAACTCAAGGAGGTGAGGTAAAAACATGTGTGTCCGTACACTCGTCTCCGGTTCTGCCTTGTTGGCGTCGACGGTCATGCTTGCCGGCTGTGCCAAACATGCCGATTTCATGGAAATGCGCAATCAGCTCTCGACCATCTCGAAAACGCAGGACCAAGATCATCAGCGGGTGGACGCCGTGATGCGCCGATTGGATGCCGTTGAAAGGACCAAAGACTCGGATCCGGTGAAATCTCGATTCGACGACTTGGCGGCTCGCTTTCAAAAACTTGAAAATCGATTGGCGAAGCTGGAAGAGACCGCCAGTCAGGCTGCGGCCAAGTCGGAGTCTTTGACCGAGCCGCGCGTATCCAAAACAGTCAAACAGACACCGTCAATGGAACCGACAGTGGCGGTGTCCGGCATCACGCCCACGTCCGCCTTCAATCTGGCGTACAATGATTACCTCAGCGGAAAATACGAGCTGGCGGTCGCAGGGTTTCAACGGTTCATCAAAGATTTTCCCGGTACGTCGCTCACGCCGAACGCCCAATATTGGTTGGGAGAATCCTATTATAACCTGAGAGAATACGGGCGGGCCATCCAAACATTCGACTATCTTGTGGCGGAATATCCGGGAAACGAAAAGGTTCCCGCAGCGCTCTATAAGCTTGGTTTGGCGACGGCCGAGACCGGTGATCTCGGCAAGTCGAGAAAGAATCTGAAGCGTGTGCTCGAAGAATTCCCTTCATCGGACGAATCGAAGCTGGCGAAGCATAAGTTGGCCGAGATCCGATGATCCTCGCCGTGTGGCGACGTCCCGCCTCGTCACCGTCTCCTTGCTTCTTATGAGGAGCATCGTGCCGTGCTGAGAGCCGACGGCAGTGGCAAGATCTGTGTTCTTCCGGACGAGGTCATCGGTCGCATTGCTGCGGGAGAGGTCGTTGAACGGCCGGCGGCGGTCGTCAAAGAGCTCTTGGAGAACAGCATTGATGCGGGAAGTCGATCCATCACGATCGACGTGAAGGAAGGAGGTCTCGCCTTCATTCGGGTGAGCGATGACGGGGAGGGCATGAGTCGGGACGATGCCCCGCGTGCTTTTCAGCGGCATGCCACGAGCAAGCTTCGGACCGATCAAGATCTCTGGTCCATCCGAACAATGGGTTTTCGAGGAGAGGCGTTGCCGAGCATCGCCGCCGTGGCCCATGTTCGGCTGATGACGGCCACTCGTCTTGACGAAGTCGGGACCGAGTTGGAGGTGGTCGCGGGAAGGATCGGGAGGGTTGCGGAAGCTCCTCCGATAGGGGGAACACGCATCGAAGTGGCCGAGTTGTTCCATAATCAGCCGGCCCGGAAAAAGTTTCTGAAGTCGACGCTTACGGAATTTCTGCACATCAGCCGCGTCGTACAACAAGCCTCGCTCGCCTGGCCGTCCATCCATTTCCGCTTGACGCACAACGCCCAAGAGATCCTCAATTACCCGTCCGTCCCGTCGGATGACGATCGGATCGTCCAGGTTTATCGGCGTGCCTTTTTCGATCACTGCCTTCGGGTCAAGGCTTCGATCCCCGGGGCTCATCTCAGCGGGTTCATTGTGGATGCCGTCCATGCCAAACCCAGTCGCATCCCACAAGAGTTGTTTGTGAACCGCCGTTCTGTGCGCAACGTCGCCGTATCCCATGCCGTCGGGGAAGGCTATGGGGCTTTCCTTGCCAAAGGAACCCAGCCGCGATTCGTGTTGTTTTTGGACATTGACCCGGATCGTCTCGATGTGAATGTCCATCCGACCAAACGGGAAGTGAGATTTTCGGACAACGAGATGATTCACCAGCTTGTCCGGCGAGCGGTTCGCGAGGCTTTGAGCGGCGGAAAATGGGATGAGCGGGAGAACAGTCCATATACAGGAGCCTCCGTGCCGCGGACGACGGATTTTAGCGTGACAACGCTCCATTCGACCGAATCCGCGAACGCGGAATCAATGGTCCCCCGGCCGAACGCCGAAACCCAATTGCCGTTGGTGAACGAGGCGGGAGAGTCCTATGCCCAAACACCGTCCACGGAGGTGGTCGCACTGGGGCAGATCAACCGGACATTCCTCATCGTGCAAGTCGGAGGCGATTTGACGGTGATTGATCAACACACGGCCCATGAGCGGGTCCTATTTGAACGACTGTATCGGGCCTGGACGACCCGAGGCATTCAGGCCCAACCCTTGCTGATTCCGGATCCGATCGAACTGCCGCCGCCTCAAGCGGCGTTGCTTCAACGCTACCAGAAGGATCTTCAGCAACTGGGGTTGGAAATCGAGCCCTTTGGTTCCTGCACCGCCTTGGTCAGAGCGCTTCCGATCGGACTTGGCAAAATCGATCCGACGACGTTTCTTCAGGACCTCATGGATGATCTCGATCAGTGGGACAGTACCCCTGGTCTTGAGGCGAGAGTGCGGCCGGTCTTGGCATCATTGGCGTGCCATGGCGCGGTTCGAGCCGGACGTTCGATGAAATCGGAAGAAATCAAGGCGCTGGTCGAGGACTGGCGTGCCGAAGGGGGGATCACGACCTGCCCACACGGGCGGAGAACGTCGTTCCGACTCAGCATCACCGACCTGGAGAAAATGTTCGGACGAGCCGGTTGGTAAAAGCCTTGCGCGACGCGACCACGCCGATAAAGGGGCGAGTACCGCGTTCTGTATGGATGCAGGGGAGAGACTCGATTCCGGCGGACGGGTGGATCGTCGGCTCGGAACCGTTCACGTCAACATGCACCCAGACCTGTTGCGCCACTACCGTCCCTTAATCGTACTCCTCGGTCCGACCGCCGTCGGTAAAAGCCGGATTGCGATACACGTGGCCAAGCACTTCGAGACCGAGGTGCTGACGGCGGATTCCCGCCAAGTGTATCGTGGGATGGACATCGGAACCGATAAGCCCACCGCCGAGGAACGTCAGGAAGTGCCGCACCGACTGGTCGATTTGGTTGACCCCAGCGAAGCGTTCAATACCGGCTGGTATCGGCGAGTCGCGATGGTTGAAATCGAACGCTTGTACGGTGCGGGGAGATTGCCTCTCGTGGTGGGCGGGACCGGGTTGTACATTCGCACCTTGGTGAGAGGGCTATGCCCCGCCCCTGAGGCGGACTCGTCTGTCAGGGCGGATCTCAAAAAATTGAGAAACGAACAGGGACGACAAGGACTCTATGCGGAGCTGATGCGCGTCGACCCAGAAACAGCGGCACGGTTGCATCAGAACGATGAATCGAAGATCCTGCGGGCGTTGGAAGTCTATCGGCTGTCGGGACGTCCACTGTCCGCCGTGCAAGCGGAACACGGGTTTCAGGAGACACCGTTTTCCACGCTCCTGATAGGTCTTGATCGGAGGAAGGAGATTCTCTATCGAAGGATTGAAGAACGAATCGATTGGCAGCTGGCTCACGGCATGGTAGAAGAGACCCGCCGATTGCTCGGTCAGGGATACGGACGCGAACTCGGTTCAATGAAAGGTCTCGGCTATCGCCAGGTCGGCGCCTATCTGGCGCAGGAATGCGATTACGCTGAAATGGTGCGTCGGTTCAAGCGTGACACGAGACGTTTTGCGAAACGGCAGATGACCTGGTTTCGCAGTGAAGCGGGAGTCATCTGGCTGTCGATCGAGGATCACGAGCCGTGTGAGCGGACAGCGGGGCGAGTGATTGCATGCATCGATCATTTTGCGAGTACTCTTGGACGACAGAACCCGCTTGCGGCGGTGCAGCACGTCTCTTAGCAGGATGTTGAACACGCCCGCCTCACCTGTTCTTGCAGGACGTTGCCGCCCCACCCGCTCGGCGGTGTTGACGCGTCTCCTGCTCCCTATACATTGCGGCGTGAATCTCAGAGGCTCCATAGTACGGCAGAGGGTATGTCGAAGGCACGGAAGGCGCCGACTCGCGCCCTGTCCGCCACATGACGCTGCGTGGGGGCAAGCACCTTGGGAGACGCCTCTCGCCATCGGGGAACGGAGTGAGCGGTGACGTCGGCGCCCTCTTGATCGTAATACATTCAGTCGCAACGTAGTTGTGGGCATCAACCACTTCCCCTTAATTCTTTAGGAAAAGGATTGGTATGAAGAGAAGCAAACAGAATGAGCGAGTGACCGTCGGGGTGATCGGAGGAAGCGGGCTGTATGATATCGAAGGTCTTACTTCCGCTCGATCTATCCGACTGCGTACGCCCTTCGGGCCTCCTTCCGATGCGATTACCGTGGGGTCGCTGGAAGGGATTCGAGTCGCCTTTCTCTCACGGCACGGGCGCGGACACCTGTTGAATCCGAGCGGAATCAACTATCGTGCGAACATTTTCGCGCTCAAGTCTCTCGGGGTGTCTCATGTGATCTCGGTCAGCGCGGTCGGCAGCATGAAAGAATCGATCCAGCCGGGACACGTCGTGGTGCCGGACCAGTTCATCGATCTGACGAAACGGCGTGTCTCGACATTTTTTGACAATGGAATCGTGGCACATGTGGCCTTCGGTGAGCCGATCTGCGCGGAACTGCAGCAGGCGCTTCTATCGGCAGGAGAACGAATCGGTGCCACATTACACCGCAGTGGCACCTACGTCTGCATGGAGGGCCCCCAGTTTTCGACCAAAGCGGAATCGCGGCTCTATCGGCAATGGGGCGTCGATGTGATCGGGATGACCAACATGCCGGAAGCCAAACTGGCCCGTGAGGCGGAGCTCTGTTACGCAACGTTGGCCCTGGTCACCGACTATGACTGCTGGCATGAGACGGAAGAAGCGGTCACCGTGGAGGCGGTGTTGGCGACGCTGCATCGTAACGTGGCGCTGGCTAAACAGATCCTCCGTGCGGTGATGCCTTTTTTCGCCCACCCGATAGACTGCGCCTGTCATCGGGCATTGGACAATGCCATTTTAACGGCGCCCAACCGAATTCCCACCGCGGTTCGGAAGAAGCTGGGCCCGCTCATCGACCGTGCCCTGATGCCAAAGAAGAAAGGAGTTCGTTAACCATGGGGAAACTGTTGGTCGTGGGATCGGTCGCACTTGATACGGTCAAAACGCCGTTCGGCGAGGGAACCGAGATTCTGGGAGGGTCGGCCACCTATTTCTCCACGGCGGCCAGCTTTTTCACCTCGGTTGCGCTCATCGCCGTGGTGGGAGAGGATTTTCCCCAACAGCACGTCGTGTTTCTCAAAAGCCGGGGGATTGATCTCGTCGGGCTTGAGCGGCGCCCCGGAGCGACCTTTCGATGGAAGGGAGAATACACGCATCAGCTCAATGAAGCTCATACCTTGGATACGCAGCTGAACGTGTTTGAAACGTTTCGTCCTCAAATTCCGGAGGCCTATCGAGCGCCGGAGGTGCTGTTCCTGGGGAACATCCATCCGGAACTCCAGCTCGACGTCCTGAACAAGGTGAAACGTCCCGCGTTGGTGGCCTGCGATACGATGAACTTCTGGATCAGCGGCCAACGTGACGCGCTGTGGAAGGTGTTGGAGAAGGTGGACATTCTGATCATCAACGACGGCGAGGCGCGCGCGCTGGGTCAGGATTCCAACTTGGTGAAGGTGGCGAAGCTCATCCTGTCACGAGGCCCCAAGCATCTCATCGTCAAGCGCGGCGAGTATGGCGTGCTGATGTTCAACGGCAAGCAGGTGTTCGGCGCGCCGGCGTTTCCGCTCGAAGACGTCCGCGATCCGACGGGCGCCGGAGACACCTTTGCAGGAGGATTTCTCGGCTACTTGGCCGCCACCGGAAACCGGTCTCCGGAAGCCATGAGGCAGGCCATTATCTTTGGGAGCGTCATGGCGTCATTTACCGTAGAATCCTTTAGTCTTGACCGATTGCGCATCCTGGATTACAAAGAGATTCAAGCTCGGTTCGCCGAGTTCAAGCGGCTCACGCATTTTGAGGATGTGCCATGACCGGACGCGACTCATTCCAGAGAAGGCGGACATCTTGTCCGCTGATCTGCTTAGGATTCGTCGGTATGGTGATGGGGTGTGCGACGGACAAAGCGGTGATGCAAAAATCGCAAGGCTACTATCAAGAGGGCGTCGCCAGTCTTCCGGGGGATCGCCAAAAGGCGTTCGTCTCGTTTCAGCAGTCGGTTCAGTTGAATCCGAACAATAAAGAGGCGCGATACGCACTGGGACATGTGTACGCCCTGCAGGGCAAGTTGTCCCACGCAGAAGAGCAGTTTCGCGCGGCGATCAAGATTGATGAAACCTACTCCGAAGCGCACACGTATCTGGGGCAAGTGTTGGCCAATCAGGATCGGTGGGACGAGGCGGTTCTCTCCTATCGGCAGGCTCTGGCAAACCCGCTTTATCTGACGCCGGATCTGGCTCGATTTCATCTCGGACGCGCATTGGCCCACCAGGGCGATCTTCAGGGCTCGATGGAGGCACTGGAAGACGCGGCGTCTGCCAGCCCTCCCACTGTTCCACCCGCTATGACGCATCTCGAGCTCGGCCGGGTATACGTGAAATTGGGCTATGCGACGAGAGCCCGAGAGACGTTGAAGAAAGTGGCCACCTTGGACAAGGGCGGTGAGCTGGCGACGGCAGCGGCGGAACTCTTGACACGACTAAAGTAGGAGATCTATGGAGTCGGTTGGCGAATTCTTCAAACAAGTCCGAGAAACCAAAGGGTTGACCGTTGACGAAGTGGCGTCCAAGACCCGTATTCGCACGGATTTCGTCAGGGCGCTTGAGGACGGCAATTTCGCCAAGTTGCCGGACCAAGTCTTCGCCAAGGGGTTTGTGCGCTCCTATGCCCGATCGCTGGGCTTGGATGAAGAAGATGCGATTCACCGCTTTATTCAATCAGCCGGTTCTTTTTACGAGAAACAGGATGAGCGTGAACGTCTCAAGGTCCGGCAGATCGAAGAGGATCGGAAGCGTCAGTCCAATCGGAAAGCGGTGACCATCGCCATCGGGATTTCCGTGCTGACGCTGATCTTCCTGCTGAGCCGAGAGCAATCGACCGTGTTTCGGCGCGGGGCTTCGGAGTCAGGCCCGACGACGAAACGCACGGCTCAAACGGCGAAAGAGGCGCCGGCCTCAACGACCCGTGAGCCAGAACGGACGGCAGAGGTCCCGAAGCCGACCGAGCCTCCAGCCGTCGCGACACCCAAGGCGGCTGTCGAAGCTCCATCACGACAAGAACCTCCCGCACCGGTCGGCACTGCGTCCAGATCGGAATCTGAAACAATCTCTACTGCGCCGGCGTCTTCCGGTAGCGATGGCCCTTTGGCGGGAATTTCGATGGGCGCCATGGAGAATCGTGGCGACGGTCAGCTCGTCCTGGATTTGGAGGCCACGGAGTTGAGCTGGGTCGTCGTGCAGATCGACAACGGGAGTCCCCAGGAGTCGCTCCTACGTCCGGGCGAAAGGGCCCATTGGACGGGGCAGGACCAATTCATCTTGACTCTTGGGAACGCCGGGGGCGTCAAGGCCGAATTAAACGGCAAGCCTCAAAAGCCCTTCGGTCCAAGCGGAAAAGTCGCCCGCGACATTGTGTTGAAACGGTAGTATAGCACCTTGCCTATCTCGCCTCTTGTGTCCAGTCCTATTTAGTCGATAAAACTCCCTTATTTGGCGTCAGTCGCTCTTCTTATGAGGCGTGGAGGCCGTCGGTGAGGCGCAAAGGTGTCACGAAATCGCCGAACGGATGGAATGCGTGTACCGTAAACTACATAAGTGCCGACGTTTTCATGCCTCCTTGTGAGTTAAAGTTGGCATGAGGTTTGATCCTTCGTCGGGCGAGGAAGGAAATGAGAACGAGCAAGGGAAGCGGGACGGTTTCTTGACAGGCATTTGAGGCGTTGGTATAGTTCGGCCGTTTGACCTGACTCTTGAGAAGCATGCAGACGAGTCTGCGTTCTGGACTCATAGCCAGACTCGATGGGTTCAACACAAAGGAGGACGTGTGATGGGGTATCTGTCCAAGTTTTTGGGAATCACCGCAGCGGTTATGTTCCTCTCGGTCTCGGTCGTCGGGGCTGAGGAAAAAGATCCATTGAAGCCCCGCGTGCCGCCCGATCAGGCTGCGGATGCCAAGGCTCTGAAGAATCCGGTCGCTTCCACTCCGGAGAGCATCGCCAAAGGCAAGGCGCTCTACGAGGGGAAGGGGACCTGCTTCAATTGCCATGGCAAGGCCGGGGATGGTCAGGGTGAAGCCGGAAAGATCCTGAACCCAAGTCCGCGGGATTTCACCAACTGCAAGTTCCACAAGAAGCGGAAAGACGGCGAACTTTTCTGGGTCATCAAGAACGGCAGCCCAGGAACCGGGATGGTGTCCTTGATTCCCGCCGCGATCACGGAAGAAGAAGCCTGGGCGATCATCAACTATGAACGGAGCTTCTGCAAGGCCGAGTAATCGTTGGGAACGTCTGGTGAGTTGTATGACGGGGGTGGAGGAGCAACTCTCCACCCTCTTTTTTTGCGATCATCCCATATATCAGTACCCTGTCCACTTAGATGCCGCCTTGTGTATTTGGCTAACCTCTAAAATTTCCTCCACATCTCTCTGAAAGATACGGCCCCAGCCCGTCATGGCGCGCATCCCCCAGTTGGGGGGGATAGCCGCGATAACCTTGAAAGGCCGTTTGGGGGATTGCGCCACGGACACAAAAAAGGGTAGAGTCCGCGCGTTAGCCACAGTATCACGGATAAAACTCGAAAGAGGTGACAACCACTAAGAGCCGTCGGTTTTTATTAAAGAGGAGGGCGACTATGCACAGCCTATGGCCGTGGGTGAAGTGCCGAGTACGAGTGGCAACAGTCACGCTTGTGCTTGGGTCAGTGGGAATCCTTTCCAGTACTGCCGCCGACATGACGTATGCCGGATCGAGTGCCCCACCACCCGGTGTCGCGGCGGCGGACATCGAATACAATGGTCGCATCGCTCTAAATGGAGATTCCGTTACCGCGACGATCTCCACGCCAGGTAAAAAAGGCCTGATGACCTTCGAAGGCACGGCCGGCCAGCGGATCAATCTCGGTTTCAGTGGCGTCACCCTCACCCAATTCAGAGTCGTCGTCTATGGGCCGGATGGCGCAGCGGTGGCCACACAGCCCTCTGCGGTGAGGAATTATTATGCGACGATGGGCACCCGGCCCCTCTCCACACAGACGCAGGTCCATACATCCACAACCTCTTACCAGTTGACCGGTGATACATCCGCCTGGATCTCATCCAGCGAGATCAACGGCAGCAGCGTCGATCTCAAGGAACTGCCGGCGACCGGCACGTATACGATTCTCCTTGATCCGATCAGTACGTACACGGGGAGAGTCACGGTCACCGTGTCCAACGAGTTGGGAGGCGAAATCGTTCCTCAAGGCTCGGCGGTGCCGGTGACCATCAATCGCGCCGGGCAGAACGCACGCTATACATTTTCGGGTACCGGCGGGCAGGCGGTGAGTTTGCAATTGAGCGATGTGACCATCCGAAGCGGGTATGTTTCCATCCTTAAACCAGACGGCAGTCTCTTGGGGCAGCCGGTCTCTTTTGCCTATGCAGGCGCTGTGCTCGATGCTCAAGTTCTTCCGACATCGGGGACCTATGCCGTCCTGATCGATCCGGAGCTGAGTTACACGGGCAACGTGAAGCTCGCACTCTACAATGCGCCGGACCTCACCGGAACCATTATGATGGATCAAGTGGCGGTGACGCCGACCTTGACCGTGCCAGGCCAACGGGCGCTCTACACATTCAATGGGACGGCGGGGCAGTGGGTGAATCTCGGCCTCACCGGAGTGTCGATTGCCTCGAGCACTGTGTCCATGTTGAAGCCGGACGGCACCAAGTTGGCGTCCACGACGATCGGACCCAGCGGCGGCAGTCTCGATCCGGATACGGCCTTGCCTGAAACGGGCACCTACACCATCGTGGTGGATCCGGTCGGCAACCACACCGGCAGCGTGACGCTGGCCCTCTCATCTCCGGTCTCCGGCACGATCGCGCTCGATGGAGCGCCGGTGACGGTCAGTCTCAACAAGCCGGGCAAGACGGCACGGTATACTTTCAATGGCCATGCCGGACAATGGGTGACCTTGGGGCTCACTTCTGTGGGGGTCACGTCGAGCAGCATTTCACTTCTGAATCAGGACGGCATCGCGCTCGCTTCCACTGCCGTCGGGACGGCGGGGGGGGCGCTCGAAGTTCCCAATCCCTTGCCGGCCACCGGGGCCTACACCATCCTCATTCGTCCAGGTGCAACCTACACCGGCAACATGACGCTGACACTCTCCACGGAGGTGTCGGATGCGTTGAAGGTGAATGCCGCTCCAAGACAGATCGTGATCAGCCGAGCCGGCCAAAACGGACGCTATACGTTTGCCGGCACTGCGAACCAACAGGCCACGATCAAGGTGACCAATAATACGATCGGGAATGTAACCGTGAACCTGTACACGCCGAGCGGCGTCTTGCAAGCCGGGGCGACGAGCTCCGCGGCGAGCTTTAGTCTCAATCCAGTGATGCTTGCGACGACGGATACCTACACCGTTACGATCAACCCTGCGATGACGGAAACGGGGAGCATTCACCTGCAAGTCACCAGCCCATAGGAGTGGAGTTTCAGCGGAAGCAGGAACGCTTCCGCTGAAACTGACTCAAATCAAAGGAGGGTGGGAAGGCAACTTCTCACCCTCCTTTTTTATCTTTGTCGCGACGCGACGGCGGGTTTACATGAACGACGATCACGTTGGTCAATACGGAAGCCCGCCGACAACCTTTATTCCGCTCACGGTACTTTTTTGAGAAACGTCAACCCGCAATCAAAGTTCTTGCCGGCTTGCAAGTACTGCAAGGCGACGAGACAGCGGGGTTCTCTGTTCCTGTTTCTTCCGGACGGGCACCAGTTGTTCTTGGAGCGGCATGTGAAACATGATTGTCACGAATTGCCGGTACATCGCCTCCAATTCACGACACCGATCGATGAATCGACTCATGGCTAGCCGCGGGAAATAGTCTCGATGCCGCTCGTAGAACATGGCCCGCCGTTTCCACCGTTCTGCCTTGAACATGAACAATCTCCTGGCCAATTCCCATGGATTGGTCGATGATAACTTCTTCACAGGATTGGTCGCGACGGTTGACGAGATGATCGTTGTTTTCATGCGGTCCCCTCCTTGTGTGCTCGGTCCGGTTGGACCATCCAAGGCTCTGCTCGCCATACTCTTATAGTTCGGCAACATGAAAGGGCGATTAGTGCAAGATGAAAAAGACCTCATGAAGGAAAGTGTGAGGGCGGGGGCGTGTATCCGCATGATGATGGACGGATCGTTCTGGCCATGGCTGTCTGAACATAGGTGGTAACGATCGTCTGCCGGGCATGGGAGCAGAAACGGAGGATGCTGCTGTCCAAGTGCCGATATGTGGAGTAACCGTGCCTGTACGGAATAGGGGATGCGAAGTACAATACTATCCAGGAGAAACATAAAGGCTCCAACCATCTTGAATTCAATGGTGAAGGGCGGTATCCCAGTGTTCGGGAGCAGCCGGCTTGATTTCAAGACGGTTGCAGACCCCCCCAACGAATTCTTGCCCTTCCTACTGACCGGGACGGACGTATAAGGCTTCGTCTCCCCAGGCTTTCTTGATCTGCGCGGCGTGCATCGCCTCATCATGGGTCATCGGAGCCGTACAGTAGGCTTCGCCGCGGCAGATCACATACGGTCGCTTGGCACAGCCCAAGAATCCGATACCGAACATCACTACGCAGCCGACTAAGAAGAGCCTCATACCGCACCTCCTTGGTAAGGAGCCCGCGTCAATGACCGTCCGCATCACAAGGTAGCTCCCAGGTGCTGTGGCGCAGTATCCTACATTGGAGTCAAGAACCCAGACCTATTGGGCAGGACACTCGCGATCCAGGGCGGTGAACATGCACCGCTTTGCTTCCTGCCCCCGGTGCTGCCATGGTGTTCGATTGCAAGACCTGACCCTCCCCCCTGGGTTCTGACCCTCCCCCCTGGGTTTGGTTTGGATTCCCCTCGACAAATATGGATGAAGAATATGCTTATGATTAGCGGATTTCAGCAATACTAAGTGGTTAATGGAAAAGGTAATGGGACTTAATGTGATGCCCCCACTTTCGTGGACACTTCAAAA
>FRDC01001372.1_pt1 | contig 143321 bp, 134 predicted proteins | sample 1106171 | NCBI WGS metagenome assembly FRDC01 (sample SAMEA3930566, study PRJEB13176) | freshwater metagenome | biome: Drinking water system; feature: drinking water; material: water | place: Singapore | collected 2014-12-20 | reverse complement strand
ATCTTGCCGTTCTCGACCCAGAACGCCTCGCTGGCCGAGAACACGAACTTGCCGCTGGTGATGTCGACCTGACCGCCGCCGAAGTTCGACGCGTACAACCCGCGCTTGAGCCCCGCGATGATTTCCTCCTTGGTCTTGTCGCCCGACAGCATGTAGGTGTTGGTCATGCGTGGCATCGGCACCGCGGCGTAGCTTTCACGGCGGCCGTTGCCGGTGGGCTTGACGCCCATCAGCCGTGCATTCATCGCGTCCTGGATGTAGCCCTTCAGGATGCCGTCCTCGATCAGCACGTTGCGCTGGCTGGCATGGCCCTCATCGTCCACGTTCAGCGAGCCGCGTCGATCAGGCAGCGTGCCGTCGTCGAGCACGGTCACACCCTTGGCCGCGACACGCTGGCCGATCAGGCCGCTGAAGGCACTCGATCCCTTGCGGTTGAAGTCGCCCTCCAGGCCGTGTCCGATCGCTTCGTGGAGCAGCACGCCCGGCCATCCCGAGCCGAGCACCACGCTCATCTCGCCGGCCTTCGCGGGCCGCGACGACAGGTTGGTCAGCGCCGCATTCACCGCGTCGCTGACATAGCGCTCCAGCAGCGCGTCGTCGAAGTGGCTGTATCCGAAGCGGCCGCCCCCGCCACTGCTGCCGGTCTCGCGGCGCACCGCGCCCTTGATGGTCTGCTCCGCGATCACCGTGACGTTCATGCGCACGAGTGGTCGCACATCGGCGGCCCGGGTGCCGTCGGCGCGGGCGACCAGCACCACGTCGTATTCGCCAGACAGGCTGGCCATCACCTGCTTGATTCGGGGGTCTTTCGCTCGCGCCATGCGTTCGACCCGCTCGAGCAGTGCCACCTTCTGCGTGCTGTCCAGCGAGGCGATCGGGTCCATCGACGCGTACAACAGGCGGCTGCCGGCCACCTTGCTCGGGGTGTTGACCTTCACGCGGCGGCTTTGTCCAGCCGCAGCGATCGTGCGCACTGTCTGTGCGGCGTCCATCAGCGCGGCCTCGGAGATGTCGTCTGAGTAGGCGAACGCCGTCTTCTCGCCGGCCACCGCACGCACGCCCACGCCCTGATCGATGCCGAAGCTGCCGCTCTTGACGATGCCCTCTTCCAGGCTCCAGCCCTCGCTGCGGGTGTACTGGAAATACAGATCAGCGTCATCGATGCGGTGGGTGGCGATGGCCTGCAGGGCGCGCGACAGCGACGCTTCGCTCAGGCCGAAAGGCTCGATCAGCAACTGCTGGGCAACCGCCAGGCGCTCGAGGGTAGGTTCACGCGAAATCATGAGAGCACTTTCAAAGCCTGGATTTCATTGTAGAAGTGACCCGTTTCGACGGTGGATTCAAGGGTCTGCCGGGGGCTCGTTCTTCAGCGCGAGCGCCCGTGCGTAGAGCGCATTGCGCGGCGCGCCGGTCAGCGACGCCGCCAGCGACACCGCCTGTTTCAGCGGCAGCTCGGCCAGCAGCGTCTGCAGCACCGCGTCATGCCGAGCCGGAGCGTCGGCTGGCGCCGTGTGCGCCAGCGCATGCACCACGAGCACGAATTCGCCGCGGACGCGGTTCCCATCGGCGGCCAGCCACGCGGGCAGCGCCAATGCCGGCAGGGTGGCCACCGTCTCGAACTGTTTCGTCAGTTCACGGCACAGCGTGACGGCGCGGCCGCCGCAGGCCTCGGCCAGCCCCTGGGCCAGCGATTCCATGCGGTGCGGCGCCTCGAATAGCACCTGGGTCTCTTCGGATGCAGACAGGGCCTTCAGGGCCAGTGCGCGTTCGTTCCCCTTGGTGGGCAAGAAGCCGATGAAGCGAAAGCCACTGCCCGCTGTGTCGCCTGCCACGCTGACGGCCGCGACCGCGCTGCTGGCGCCAGGCACTGCCACCACCGGGCGTCCGGATGCCGCCACCGCAGCCACCAGTCCCGCGCCCGGATCGCTGACCGCCGGCGTGCCGGCATCGCTGACATAAGCAACGCGCTCGCCGCGAGCCAGCCGCGCAATCACGTCGCCTGCCGACGATCTCTCGTTGTGCTGGTGCACCGCCAGCAAGGGCTTGTCCAGGCCCAGATGGCGGAGCAACGGTGCGGTGTGGCGGGTGTCTTCGCAGGCCACGGCGTCGACCTGCGACAGCACGTGGATCGCACGCAGCGTGAGGTCGGCAAGATTGCCGATCGGGGTGGCCACCACATACAGTGCGCCGGCAGGATACTGTTGGCTGCCTGCAGCGGCAGCGGCCGCCTGGAGCAGCAGGGAGGCAATGTTGGTGGTCACGACGAAGGCGGTGGGAGATGTCGGCGAAGCCCGTGCGCTGGCGCATCTGCTGGCCCACGGGCTCGTGCTCGTGCAGCGCAATTATCGGGTCGCTCGTGGCCCCGGAGCCCGCGGGGGTGAAATCGATCTGGTGATGCGCGACCGGGATGGCACGCTGGTGTTCGTGGAGGTCCGGACCCGGAAAGGTACCGGCTTCGGCGGGGCGGCTGCGACGGTGGGACTCACCAAGCGGCGCAGCGTGGTGTTCGCCGCCCGGTGTTTCCTGCGAACCCTCGCCACGCCACCGGCCTGCCGCTTCGATGTGGTCGCGATCGATGGTGATCACGTGGAGTGGCTGCAGGCCGCCTTCGACGCCGAGGAGCGGTGAAATCAGCGGTGCACCACAACCGCACGGAACCTGTGCACCACATCGGCGTCTATCATCGATCGCCATGATCGAACAACGCATCCAGCAGCAATTCTTCGACAGCGCCGACCTGATGTACGCGGCAGCTGACGTGCTCAGCAAGCCGATCGCCGAAGCGGTCGACGCGATGATGGGTTGCATCACCGCCGGCGGCAAGCTGATGGTCTGCGGCAACGGTGGATCCGCCAGCGACGCGCAGCACTTCGCTGCCGAGTTCGTCGGCCGTTTCGAGCGCGAGCGCCCTGGTCTAGCGGCCTTGGCGCTGACCGCCGACACCGCCATCCTGACCGCCATCGGCAACGACTACGATTTCAACGCCATCTTCTCGAAACAGGTGCAGGCCTTGGGTGCGCCTGGCGACGTGTTGATGGTCATCACCACCAGCGGCAACTCGGCGAACGTGCTGGCCGCCGTGCAGGCCGCCCACGCGAAGGACATGACGGTGGTCGCGCTGACCGGTCGCGCCGGCGGAAAGTTGGCTTCGTTACTGACTGACACGGACGTGCACATCTGCGTGCCCCACGATCGCACCGCCCGCATCCAGGAAATCCACGGCGTGGTTCTGCACTGCCTGTGCGATGCGGTGGATCAACAGCTACTCGGAGAACAAGAGTGAATCGAATTTCGAAGCTTGCCGCCGCCACCCTGGCCGCAGTCACGGTGTCCGGCAGCCTGACCGGCTGCTTCCCTCTGCTGCTGGGCGGCGCGATGGTCGGCGGCGCGGCGGTCTACACCGATCGGCGCACCTCGGGCACCCAGTTGGAGGACGAGGCGATCGAGTTGAAGGCGTCGAACCGGATCCGCAAGGAACTCGGCGAACGTGCCCGCGTCAGTGTCGTCAGCTACAACCGGCTGGTCTTGCTGACCGGCGAGGTCAGTGGCGAGGCCGACAGGGCGGTCGTTGGTAACCTGGTGTCGGGCGTCGACAACGTGCGCTCGATCGTCAACGAGGTGGCGGTGGTCAGTGCGCAGCCGACCAACACCGTCGCCAGCGATGCGCTGGTGACCAGCAAGGTCAAGGCATCACTGGTCGACTCCAAGGACATCTTCGCCCAGTCGGTCAAGGTCGTCACCGAGCGCGGCACGGTCTACTTGATGGGCCGCGTGACCGAGCGCGAGGCCAACCGGGCCACCGAGATCGCCCGCGGCGTCAGTGGCGTCGACAAGGTCGTGCGGGTCTTTGAGATCATCACCGAAGCCGAACTGGCCAACATGCAGGCCCCGGCACCGCCGCCCCCGCGTCCCGAGCGCTGACGTTCCGGCCTCACCGGCTGATGCGACTCAGCGCAAGCGGGTGATCAGGCTCGAGGTGTCCCACCGGCGTCCACCAGCGGCCTGCACATCGGCGTAGAACTGATCGACCAGTGCCGTGACCGGCAGCCGCGCACCGTTGCGCTGGGCTTCGTCCAGCACCAGCCCGAGGTCCTTGCGCATCCAGTCGACGGCGAAGCCGAAGTCGAACTTGTCCGCATTCATGGTCTTGTAGCGGTTCTCCATCTGCCACGACTGCGCCGCGCCCTTGGAGATCGTCTCGATCACGGCCTCGACGTCAAGACCGGCCTTGCGTGCGAAGTGGATGCCTTCGGAGAGGCCCTGCACGAGACCGGCGATGCAGATCTGGTTGACCATCTTGGTCAGCTGGCCGGCGCCCGCCGGGCCGAGCAGCTTGCACATACGCGCATATGAGGCGATCACCGGCTCGGCGCGTTTGAAGGCTGCTTCCTCGCCGCCGCACATCACCGTGAGCACGCCGTTCTCGGCGCCGGCCTGGCCGCCGGACACCGGCGCGTCGATGAAGCTGAAGCCGGCGGTCTTCGAGGCGGCGTCGAGTTCGCGTGCGACTTCGGCGGACGCGGTGGTGTGGTCGACGAACACCGCGCCCTTGGTCATGCCGGCGAATGCGCCGTCGGCGCCGATGGTCACGGCACGCAGGTCGTCGTCATTGCCGACGCAGCACATCACGAAGTCCTGGCCGGTCGCGGCCGCCTTCGGGGTCGGCGCGGTCTTGCCCTTGAACTTGTCGGCCCAGGCCTGCGCCTTGGCGCCATTGCGGTTGTAGACCGTGACCTCATGCCCGCCCTTGGCGACGAGGTGACCGGCCATCGGAAAACCCATGACGCCGAGACCGAGAAAGGCGACTTTAGCCATGACAGAAACCCTTGTTTTTTGACGGTAGGATAATGGAGGGCGCCCGTTGCGGGCGTTTCTTGATTGACGGGGGTGTCTATCACATCCCGGACAGGGCTGTCCCGCCAACAAAAATGTTTGCCGCATCGCGGATTGGCTGGAATATCTCTGCATGACCTACAAGCACGTGATCGGCCCCAAGACCTATCAGTTCGCCGATCTGCGCGATCTCATGGCGAAAGCCACGCCGCCGCGCTCCGGTGACCGGCTGGCGGGGATCGCGGCCGAAACGGCGGAAGAGGCGGTCGCCGCGCGCATGGCGCTGGCCGACGTGCCGCTGAAGCAATTCCTTACCGAGGCCGTCGTTCCCTACGAGGATGACGAAGTGACGCGGCTGATCGTGGACAGCCACGATGCGACTGCCTTCGCGCCGGTGGCCTCGCTGACCGTCGGCGCGTTCCGCGACTGGCTGCTGTCGGATACGGCGACGCCTGCGGTGCTGAGCAAGCTCGCGCGCGGGCTGACGCCGGAAATGGTAGCCGCCGTCTCCAAGCTGATGCGCAATCAGGATCTCATTCTGGTGGCGAAGAAGTGCGCGATCGTCACGCGCCTGCGCAACACGATCGGCCTGCAAGGCCGTATGAGCGTGCGGCTGCAGCCCAATCATCCCTTCGACGATGCAAAGGGCATCACCGCGTCGATCCTCGACGGCCTTCTGCTCGGCGCGGGCGATGCCTGCATCGGCATCAATCCGGCGAGCGACGATCCGGTGGTGATCGGCGGATTGCTGCGGCTGCTCGACGACATCATCGCGCGCATCGGCGCGCCGGCGCAGAGCTGCGTGCTCACGCATGTGACGACGACACTCGATCTGATGACGAAAGATTATCCGGTCGATCTCGTCTTTCAGTCGGTCGCGGGCACACAAGCGGCCAACACGAGTTTCGGCGTCAACCTCGCGATCCTGCGCGAGGCGCGCGACGCGGCGCTGGCGCTGAAGCGCGGCACGGTCGGCAACAACGTGATGTATTTCGAGACGGGGCAGGGCTCGGCGCTCTCGGCGAACGCGCATCATGGCGTCGATCAGCAGACCTGCGAGGCGCGGGCGTATGCGGTGGCGCGGGCATTCGATCCGCTGCTGGTCAACAGCGTCGTCGGGTTCATCGGCCCCGAATATCTCTACGACGGCAAGGAAATCATCCGTGCCGGGCTCGAAGATCATTTCTGCGGCAAGCTGCTTGGCCTGCCGCTTGGCGTCGACGTCTGCTACACCAATCACGCCGAAGCCGATCAGAACGACATGGACAACCTGCTGACACTTTTGGCCGCGGCGGGCGTTACCTTCATCATGGGTGTCCCAGGCGCGGACGACGTGATGCTGAACTACCAATCGACTTCATTCCACGACGCGCTCTATATCCGCGATCTGTTCGGATTGAAGCGCGCGCCGGAGTTCGACGACTGGCTGGTGCGCGTGGGATTGGCAGGACAGGATTTCCGCATCAGCGCGAACGAGCAGCCGCGGCTTGCGTTCGCGTCGCAGCTTGCGGGGTGAGGGCGCGATGTCGTGCATCCTCGAAGCCTGATCGCACGTCACGGCTGAAGCCGCGTCGCAGACGGTGTTTCCCGATGGCTGCCGCGATCTGATCCTCACCGTCGATGCGAGCAGCAGGCCTGACTGGCACATCTCCGATCTGCACCTGTCGCCGCTTTATCTGGCAGTCGAGTCCGGCATCGCCTTCTACGGTTTACGCCTGCATCCGGGTGTCGCGATCGATGAGGCGCGCTTGCTCGCGGACGTGCATGCGCGCCAGCCGGACGCCGCCGAGATGACTGCGCTGGTCGAGGAGCATTGCCGCCGTTCGCCGTCCATCAGCGAAGCCATCGATTGTCTGGCGGAAAGCATGAGCGTTGCGCAGGCGGCGAGCCGGCTCGGCGTCAGCATCCGCACCTTGCAGCGGTTGTTTGGCGCGCACGGCCAGATGCCGCCGGAGTTCTGGCTGCTGCTGTCGCGGGCGCGCCGCGCGGCGGCGATGACGGCGCTCGATGCCTCACTTGCCGATGTCGCCGCCGCGGCCGGCTACAGCGATCAGGCGCATATGACGCGCGAGTTCGCCCGCTGGTTCGAGCTCTCGCCCGGACGTTTCCGCACGCAGCGTGCTGCGCGTGAGCTGATCGATCAGCCCGGGCTCGGCACCGACGTGCAGATTTCGACGAGAATGCCGTTGGGATCGCTGACGTAGGCGATCGTCTGGCCCCAATGCTGTTTGGCCGTGGGCATGACGAGCGTGGCGCCCGCATCCATCGCGCGCTTGAGCGCGGCGTCAACGTCGCTGGTCTCGAATGCGACCTCGAACACCGGCCGTTTCGGATCGGCGGCTGCGGGCGACTTGCCGAGCCGCTTCATCAGCGCGGTCGAAGAGAACGAGAGTTTGGTGTCGCCAGTCTTGAGCTCGCCGTAGTCGCCGCTCTCGTCCATGAAGCCGGTCTCGAGACCGAACGCGCGGCGATAGAAGTCGAGGGTCGTCTTGACGTCGTCGACATAGAGAATGGTGTAACGAAAGATCATCGGGTTCTCGTCCTTTTGTTCGATCGCGTCAGGGTAACGGGTGGCCCGGCGACGGTATTGAAGAATTGCGACAGCCCAGGGCCAGGTAGCCAGATGACGGATAGAGTGCCATGTTTCGTCATTGCGAGGAGCGATAGCGACGAAGCAATCCAGTTCTTGCTATTGGCTGGATTGCTTCGCTTCGCTCGCAATGACCATAATGTAGACCATGATTGATCCCGACGTTCCGAAGTTGCGATCGCTGAACGACCTGCGCACCCTGACGCCGGCGCGCGTCGCGCTCGGCCGCAGCGGATCAGGTCTGCCGACGTCGGCGCTGCTTGCCTTCACGCTCGATCATGCCCGTGCACGCGATGCCGTGCATGCGCCACTCAATGCGGATGCGGTTGCATTGGACATTGCTACGCTCGGCTGCGAGACAATCGGTATCGCGAGCCAGGCCGAGAGCCGCGCCGACTATCTGCGCCGACCCGACCTTGGGCGGAAACTCGCTCCGTCCTGGCGCGCTGCATTGGCCGCGCGTCCTAACACGCCCTGCGATCTCGCGATCATGATCGCGGATGGCCTCTCGGCCGCAGCAGTTCATGCGCATGCGGGTGCGTTGATGCGCGATCTGCTGCCGCGTCTGGCGGCATTAAAGATGAGTGTCGGCCCGGTGCTGATCGCGACCGGCGCGCGCGTCGCGCTCGGCGATGAGGTGGGGCTGCTCTGCAAGGCGACGATGATGCTGACGTTGATCGGCGAGCGACCGGGCCTTTCTGCACCGGACAGTCTCGGCGCCTACATGACGTTCGAGCCGAAGCCGGGCCGCACCGATGCCGAGCGCAACTGCGTCTCCAACATTCACCGCGCCGGGTTGAGCTACGACGAGGCCGCCTTCAAGATCGCCTGGCTGGTGCGGGAAGGGTTTTCGCGCGGCATGTCCGGCGTGGCGCTGAAGGACGAGAGCGGCGATCTGCGTCTCGCTGGCATGCCTGAGGGCGAGGGTGCGTAGGTCGCATAGCTGCCCCGGTTGCCGTTTCATTCCTTCCGTTTATGCTGCGGCGCAAATCAGCGCGCTCGCGCCAAAAATTTAATCGGGCATGATCTGGTCGGAAAACCGCTTCACACTTTTCCGGATCATGCCCCAAGCCGGGAGATGATCATGACAGCCAGCATCGTTGGATGGGCCCACACGCCGTTCGGCAAGTTCGATATGGAGACGGTGGAAAGCCTCGTCACCAAGGTCGCCAACGAAGCGCTGGCCGATGCAGGTGTCTCTGCGGCCGACATCGACGAAATTTATCTCGGTCACTTCAACGCCGGCTTCTCGCAGCAGGATTTCACCGCGGCGCTGGTGCTGCAGGCCGATCCGCAGCTCCGCTTCAAGCCGACGCTTCGTGTCGAGAACGCCTGCGCGACCGGCTCAGCCGCCGTGCATCAGGGCGTGAAGTCGATCGCGGCGGGTGCGGCGAAGTTCGTGCTGGTCGTCGGCGTCGAGCAGATGACCAAGACGCCCGGTCCCGAGATCGGCAAGAACCTCTTGCGCGCGTCGTATCTGCCGGAAGACGGCGACACGCCCGCGGGCTTCGCCGGTGTGTTCGGCAAGATTGCACAGGCCTACTTCCAGAAATACGGCGATGCGTCCGATGCGTTGGCGATGATCGCGGCCAAGAACCACAAGAACGGCGTTTCGAATCCTTACGCGCAGATGCGCAAGGACTTCGGCTACGAATTCTGCCGCTCCGAGAGCGAGAAGAATCCGTTCGTCGCCGGTCCGCTTAAACGCACGGACTGCTCGCTGGTGTCGGATGGTGCTGCTGCGCTGGTGCTGACCGACGCGGAAACCGCGAAGACCATGGGCAAGGCCGTCAATGTGAAGGCGACGGCGCACGCGCAGGACTTCCTGCCGATGTCGAAGCGCAACATCCTCGACTTCGAGGGTTGCACGGTGGCGTGGCAGCGCGCGCTGAAATCGGCGGGCGCGGAGCTCTCCGATCTCTCCTTCGTGGAGACGCACGACTGCTTCACCATCGCCGAGCTGATCGAATACGAAGCGATGGGCCTGACGCCGAAGGGGCAGGGCTCGCGCGCGATCAAGGAAGGATGGACCGAGAAGACCGGCAAGCTGCCGATCAATCCGTCGGGCGGCCTCAAGGCGAAGGGGCATCCGATCGGTGCGACCGGCGTGTCGATGCACGTGCTGAGCGCGATGCAGCTGCTCGGCCAGGCACCGGAAGGCATGCAGGTGAAGAACGCCAAGCTCGGCGGCATCTTCAACATGGGCGGCGCAGCCGTCGCCAACTACGTCACGGTGCTCGAGCCCGCCAAGTAACTCATCGAAGTAACCAGACGCGATGAACATCGCCGAGTGGCTCGCCGCGTCCGCGCGGCTCTACCCGCAATCGCCTGCGCTGATGACGGGCGAAGCCGTCGATGCCGATTACGCCGAGTTCGCGCGGCGGGCATCGGCGATTGCCGCGCATCTGCGCGACGCGCACGGCATCATGCCCGGCGATCGCGTCGCGCTCTTTATGAGCAACGCCACGTCGTATCTCGAATGCGCGTACGGCATCTGGTGGGCTGGGGCTGTTGCCGTGCCGATCAACGCCAAGCTGCATGCGCGCGAGGCGCTGTGGATCGTCGAGAACTCCGGCGCGAACCTGACCATCGTCGCGGGCGAGACCAAGGACGCGCTGAGCGAGATTTTAAGTAGCGGCAATCCTGTGACGCGCCTGTTCGACGTGGAAAGCGATGGCTACATCAAGGCGCGCGCTGGCGCAGGAATGCCGCAACCTTTTTCGCGCGGCATCGACGATCTTGCGTGGCTGTTCTACACCTCCGGCACCACCGGACGGCCGAAGGGCGTGATGCTCAGCCACGGCAACCTCATCGCCGCGTCACTCTGCTATCTCTCCGATGTCGACTCCGTCTTCGCGCATGACCACGCGCTGTACGCCGCGCCGCTGTCGCATGGCGCCGGTCTCTACAATTTCATTCACGTGCGGGCCGGTTCTCGTCACGTCGTGCCGGAGTCCGGTGGCTTCGATCCCGCCGAGGTGCTGACGCTCGGCAAACAACTCGGCAACGTCTCGATGTTCGCGGCACCGACCATGGTGAAGCGTCTCGTCGAGGTCGCGAAAGCGAAAGGCGCAAACGGCGACGGCATTCGCACCATCGTCTACGGCGGTGGGCCGATGTATCTCGCCGATATACGCGAGGCGATGGCGGTGATGGGCCCGCGCTTCGTGCAGATTTACGGGCAGGGTGAGTCGCCGATGACGATCACGGCGCTGTCGCGCCACTGGCATCAGCAGACGAGTCACCCGCGCTACCTCGAACGGCTTGCGTCCGTCGGCGCGGCGCACAGTGCGATCGAAGTGCGCATCACCGATGCAGACGGAAAAGTTCTGCCGCCCGGCGAGAACGGCGAGATCGAAGCGCGCGGCACGCCGGTGATGCTCGGCTACTGGAACAATCCGGAAGCGACCGCGAACACGCTGAAGGACGGTTGGCTGCGCACCGGCGATGTCGGACGTCTCGACGCCGACGGTTTCCTCACGCTGTCCGATCGCTCGAAGGACGTGATCATTTCTGGCGGCACCAACATCTATCCGCGCGAGGTCGAAGAGGCTCTGCTCACGCATGACGCCGTGCGCGAGGTCTCGGTGATCGGTGTGGCCGATCCGGAGTGGGGTGAGAACGTCGTTGCCTGCGTCGTGCTTGCAGACGGAGTTACGCCTGACGACACAATGCTCGATGCGCATTGCCTTGCGTCAATTGCGCGCTTCAAGCGGCCGAAGCAGTACGTCTATTTGGCCTCGCTTCCGAAAAACAATTACGGCAAGGTGCTGAAAACCGAACTGCGCCAGATGTTCGGCGCAAAGAAATAACAACAGGCAAGCAAAACAGGGAGAGATGACGTGATCAGGGGCAACAGACTGCCGTTACGGCTTGCGATTGCAGCCATTGCGTGTATCGCGACGTTCGCGAGCGCATCGGCGCAGGCGCCGTTTCCAAATCGCCCCGTGCGTCTGATCGTCGGCTATGCGCCGGGTGGCATCAACGACCAGATGGCGCGCAGCATCTCCGAAGTCATGGCCAAGGAACTTGGTCAGTCGATCGTGATCGAGAACAAGCCGGGCGCAGGCACGGCAGTCGCATCGACTTTCGTCGCGCAGTCCGATCCGGATGGCTACACGGTGCTGTTCGGCACAGTGAGTCTGGCGATCAATCCGGCACTGTCGCCGAAGCTGACGCCGAAAAATCCGATGACCGAGCTGATGCCCATTGGCCCGGCGATCGAGTCGCCGTTCTATCTGCTGATGGCCAAGAACGTTCCGGTGAACAATGTGGCGGAGCTGATCGCCTACGCGAAGGCCAATCCGGGTAAGCTCAACATGGGCAGCGCGGGGAACGGCTCCAGCAGTCATCTCGTGCTCGAACTGTTCAATAATCGCGCGGGCGTGCAAACGACCCATGTGCCGTATCGCGGCGCGGCGCCGATGACGCTCGATATCATCGCCGGACGTCTGGACGGCGCATTCGCGACGCCGGTCGATGCATCGCCTGCGCTGGAGCGCGGCGACGGCAAGGCGATCGCCGTGTCGTCGACGGAGCCGATCAAACTGAAGCCGGAGCTGGAGCCGATTGCGAAGACGATGCCCGGCTTCCGCGGCGTGTTCTGGACCGGCCTGTTCGTCCCGGCGAATACGCCGGCGCCGATCGTCGCGACGCTGACGAAGGCGTTGTCGGCTGCGACCTCCGATCCGGAGCTGAAGGCGAAGGCGGCGGAGCGTGGCGTCACCATGCTCAACGGCGGGTCCGACACGCTGCGCGATCTGCTCGCGTCCGAAACCGAAGTCTGGGGCAAGCTGATCCGCGACGCAAACATTCGCGGCGAGTGACGCGCAACAACAAGAACGGGAGGATTACATGAGCAGGTCATTGCGGCTGATGCTCGCAGCGCTGGCATGCTGCATCGTTGCGGAGAGTGCAACGGCGCAGGCCCCTTATCCCAATAGACCCGTTCGTCTCATCGTGGGCTACGCCGCCGGTGGCCTGACCGATGTGATGACGCGCGTGCTCGGCGATCGCATGAGCAAGGAACTCGGCCAGCCGATCGTGGTCGAGAACCGCCCTGGTGCAGGCACGGCAGTTGCGTCCACCGCCGTCGCGCAGGCGGAGCCGGACGGCTACACGCTGCTGATGGGGACGACGTCGCTTGCAATCAATCCGGCGTTGCAGCCGACGCTGACGCCCAAGAATCCGATGGCGGAGCTTTCGCCGATCGGCCTCGCCTACGAAACGCCGTTCATGCTGCTCGTGAAGAAGGGCATCCCGGCGCAGAACCTCGCCGAATTCATCGCCTATGCGAAGTCGAAGCCGGGGCAGCTCAACATCGGCAGTTCGGGCAACGGCGCAGTCAACCATCTCATCCTCGAGATGTTCAACCGGCAGGCCGGCGTGCAGATGGTGCACGTGCCGTACAAGGGCGCGGCGCCGACCATCATCGACATCTTTGCCGACCGTCTCGACGGCACGTTCGCGACGCCGCTCGACGCGGTCCCGGCGACGGAGAAGGGCGACGCGAAGATTCTGGCGGTCACCTCGGCCGAGCCGATCGCACTCAAACCGGACGTGCCGCCGGTCGCCAACACGTTCAAGGGATTCCGCGCCGTGTTCTGGCAGGGCCTGTTCGTGCCGGCAAACACGCCGCAGCCGGTCGTCGATCGTCTCGCACAGGCGTTGCGTACCGCGACCGAGGACAAGGATCTGAAGGCGAAAGTCGCCGAACGCGGCGTCACGATGCTGACCGGCGGCCCGGCTGAACTGCGCAATCTGCTCAAGGCCGAGACCGATGCCTGGGGCAAGCTGATCCGCGAAACCAACATCAAATCGGAATGATGCGCCGATGAGTTTCATTACGGGCGTCGGCCTCACACCGTTCGGCAAACATGAGGGTTGTTCGACGCTCGACCTCATGAGCATGGCGGCCGAGCAGGCCGTTGCCGATGCGGGCCTTGAACGCCGCGATATCGACGGCATTCTCTGCGGCTACTCGACGGTGCAGCCGCACATCATGCTGGCGACGGTGTTCGCCGAGCACTTCGGCATCCAGCCGAAGTATGCGCATGCGGTGCAGGTCGGCGGCGGCACCGGTATGGCGATGACCATGCTGGCGCACATTCTGGTCGGCGCGGGTCAGGCGAAGAACATTCTCGTCGTTGCGGGTGAGAACCGCGTCACCGGGCAGACGCGCGACGCGGCCGTGCAGTCGCTCGCGCAAGTCGGCCATCCGCAGTACGAGGTGCCGCTCGGGCCGACCATTCCGGCGTATTACGGCCTCGTCGCGTCGCGCTACATGCATGAGCATGGCGTGACCGAGGAAGACTTGGCGGTGCTGGCGGTCCTGATGCGCGAGCATGCGCTCGCCCATCCCGGCGCGCAGTTTCACGAGCCGATCACCGTCGCCGACGTGATGGCATCGAAGCCGATCGCGACGCCGCTGAAGCTGCTCGACTGTTGCCCGGTGTCCGACGGCGGGGCGGCGTTCGTCATCAGCCGCGACGACACCAGCAAGCACGGCGTGAAGGTGATCGGCGCCGGGCAGGCGCACACGCATCAATATGTGACGACGGCGCCGGCGCTGGCCGATCTCGGCGCGGCGCCTGCGCTGGCACGGGCCAAGGAAACGCGCGGCATCGCCACCAAGGACGTGCGCTACGCCGCGATCTATGACAGCTTCACCATCACGCTGGCGATGCTGATCGAGGATCTCGGGTTAGCCAAGCGCGGCGAGGCGGCAGCCCGCGCGCGCAACGGCGACTTCGGCATCAAAGGCGCGCTGCCGATGAACACGCATGGCGGGCTGCTCAGCTACGGCCACTGCGGCGTCGGCGGCGCGATGGCGCATGTCGCCGAAACGCACCTGCAGATGACCGGCCGCGCCGGCAAGCGGCAGGTCAAGGATGCCTCGCTGGCGCTGCTGCATGGCGACGGCGGCGTGCTGTCGTCGCACGTCAGCATGTTTCTGGAGAAGGTCTGATGAGCACGCCAGCATTTGCAGCCGACTGGACCGGCGGCACCGAGGCGATTGCCTATCAGGCGTGCCCGGCGTGCAAGTCCGCCTGGTACTTCCGCCGCCAGTTCTGTCCGTCCTGCGGCGCGGCCGATCCGGTATCGAAGCCGGCGAGCGGGAAGGGCAAGGTCTACGCCGAGACGCTCGTGCATCGCGCGCCGGTGCCGGAAGCCAAGGGCGACGTGCCGTACAAGATCGTGCTGGTCGATACGGAGGAAGGCTTCCGCATGATGGCGCACGGCGATCCGGCGCTCGCCATCGGCGACACGGTGATGGCGCGCTTCAAGCCGTTTCTCGGCAAGACGGTGCCGTACTTTGTGAAGGCTGGTTGACAGCGGCTGGGCTGCTTTGGCCTTGGCGCGAGCGCCGAACCTGCATTAGCATGCGGTTCATTCGTCAGAGTCGCTTGTCATGGCATCCGCCGACGCTTCCATCGGACAATTCTGGAAACAGATTGGCGTTCGCCAGGTGCAGCTTGGCTCGGGCCTCATTCTTTTTGCCTATGTTGTCTCTCATCTGTTCAACCACGCGCTGGGCAACGTCTCCATCAGAACGATGGATGAATTCCTGCTCTACCAGATCGCGTTCTGGCGCAGCTGGCCGCTGACGATCGTTCTCTACGGCGCCGTCTTCACCCACATGGCGCTGGGCCTCTGGTCGGTCTATCGGCGCCGCGAATTCCGCTGGCGCTTTGCCGAGCCGCTTCAGCTCGCGCTGGGCTTGAGCATTCCGCTGCTGCTGATGTTTCATATCTCCGGGGTGCGCATCGCGGCTGCTCTCTACGGCCACGAAAAGCTCTATCCGCAGGCGCTCTATGCTTATTACGTCTACTGGCCGCACCTGGCGGCGCTGCATTACGTGGCGCTGATCGTTTGCTGGCTGCACGGCTGCATGGGCGTGTTCTTCTGGCTGCGGCTGAAGCCGGTCTTCCCGAAGATCGCGGCGTATCTCTTGGCGGCCGCCGTGCTGCTGCCGTCGCTGGCGCTGCTCGGCCTTTACCAGGGCGGGCGCGAAGTGACGGTGGCGAGCGAGACGGTGGAGTGGCGCGCCGAGCATCGCACGGTGGCCAAGACCGGCACGCAGGCCCAGCAGGACGTGCTCGACAAGATCACGCTGTATTTCTGCATCGGCTATCTCGCGGTCATCGCCGGTCTGCTCGCGGCGCGGGGCGCACGGGCGCTGCGCGAGCAGCGCGGCAGCACCATTCGCTTCTCGTATGGCGACGGCAAGACGATCCGGGTGCAGAAGGGCCTCAGCGTGCTCGAGGCGAGCTTGCGCAACGACATTCCGCATTCGAGCGTGTGCGGCGGCCGCGCCCGCTGTTCGACCTGCCGCATTCGCGTGGTCAGCGATTGCGCCCGGCTGCCGAAGGCATCGAAGCGCGAAACGTTCGTGCTCGAGCGCGTCGGCTCGAGCTCCGATCCGGCGATCCGGCTCGCCTGCCAGCTATGCCCCGAGCACGACATTGCCTTTGTGCCGCTGTTCCCGGCGACGCTGAAGACGTCGCTGCTGGATGAAGGCAAGGAGACGCGCGTCGGCCAGGAGCGCTATCTCGTCAACATGTTCGTCGACATGCGCGGCTCCACCAAACTCGCCGAGACGCGGCTGCCGTTCGACACGGTGTTCATCGTCAACCGCTTCATCAGTGCGGTGTCGCAAGGCGTGCTGGCGTGCGGCGGCACCCCGAACCAGTTCGTCGGCGACGGCATTCTGGCGCTGTTCGGTCTCTCCGCCGATCCGCGCATCGCATGCCGGCAGGCGATCCGGGCGGCGGCGCAGATCGCCATCAATGTCGAGGAGTTGAACCGTTTCCTCGCGCACGACCTGCGCGAGCCGATCCGCTTCGGCATCGGGATCAATGCGGGCGAAGTGATCGTCGGCGATATCGGCTATCGCGACCACATGTCGTTCACCGCGCTCGGCGATCCGGTCAATGTCGGCTCGCGGCTGGAGGGCCTGACCAAGACTCTGTCGTGCGAGGTCGTGATCTCGGAGGAAGTTTACCGCACGGCCGGCTTGCCTGAGAACGCGCTGCCGCACGAAGAGGTGCCGATCCACGGCCGCGTCGAGACGATGCGCGTGCGCAAAGCCGTCAACGCACGCGATCTCGCCGCGCTCATCGATGATGTGGTGCCGGAAGCGGCCTAGCGGATCATGTCCTAGCGCGCGTCGGCGATCACCATCGCCGAACCCTTTTCAGCGATCATCGCAGTCGGCGTGTTGGTGTTGCCGGAGGTGATCGTCGGCATCACCGACGCATCGATCACGCGCAATCCGCCGATGCCGTGCACGCGCAAGCGCTCGTCGACGACCGCGGCCGGGTCGGTCGATGCGCCCATCTTCGCGGTGCCGACGGGGTGGAAGATCGTCGTGCCGATGTCGCCGGCGGCTTTTGCGAGCGACGCATCGTCATCGCCGACGCTGGGCCCGGGGAGATATTCCTCCGGCCGGTAGCCGGCGAGCGCCGGCTGCTTCATGAGTTTTCGCGTGACGCGGATGGCATCGGCCGCGACGAGGCGGTCTTCGTCGGTGTGGAGATAGTTCGGCGCGATGCGCGGCGCTTTCTCAGGCTTCGCATCGGTGATCTGCACCACGCCGCGCGAGGTCGGCCGCAGATTGCAGGCTGAGATCGTGATCGCAGGAAAGCGATGCAGCGGATCGCCGAACTTGTCCAGCGAGAGCGGCTGCACATGAAACTGGATGTTGGCGCGCTCGCGGTGCGGATCGGAGCGGGTGAAGATGCCGAGCTGCGACGGCGCCATGGTCAGCGGGCCGCGGCGGCGCAGCGCATAGTCGACGCCCATCATGCCGCGTTTCCAGAGCGACCAGTAGGTCTCATTCAGCGTCTTCACGCCGGAGACCTTGAAGATCGCGCGCTGCTGCAGATGGTCCTGCAGATTGCGGCCGACCCCCGGACGGTCGAGCACCGGTGTGATGCCGAGCGGCTGCAGCCATTCGGCGGGGCCGATGCCGGAGCGCTGCATGACCTGCACCGAGCCGATGGAGCCGGAGCAGAGAATGACTTCGCCGCGCGTGCGCGCTTCGAACGCTTCGCCGTTGCGCGAGAAGCGGACGCCGACGGCCTTGCCGTTCTCGATGATCAGCCGGTCGATCAGGGCGTCGGTTTCGAGTTTGAGGTTCGGCCGCGACAGGACGGGCTTGAGGAAGCCGCGCGCCGACGACCAGCGGCGGCCGCGCCGCTGGTTGACGTGGAAGTAGCCGATGCCCTCGTTGTCGCCGGTGTTGAAATCGTTGGTGCGCGCGATGCCCATCTCGGCGGCGGCGTCCGCGACCGCGTCCAGCACCTTCCAGGAGAGCCGCGGCGCCTCGATGCGCCAGCCGCCGCCGACACCGTGGTGCTCGCTCGCGCCCATGAAATGGTCTTCGAGTTTGAGGAATGCCGGTTTGACGTCGTTCCAGCTCCAGCCGCTCAAGCCAAGCTGACGCCAGTGATCGTAATCGGCGGCTTGGCCGCGCATCGAAATCATGGCGTTGATCGCCGAGCAGCCGCCGATCACCTTGCCACGCGGATAGGCGAGCGAACGGCCGTTGAGGCCGGCTTCGGCCTCGGTGCGGAACATCCAGTCCGAGCGCGGATTGCCGATGGCGAACAGGTAGCCGACCGGAATGTGAAACCAGATCCAGTTGTCGTTGCCGCCGGCTTCCAGCAGCAGCACGCGCTTGGTCGGATCGGCCGACAGCCGATTGGCGACGATGCACCCGGCGGTACCGGCGCCGGCAATGATGTAGTCGAAATCGCCCTCGATCCGCGTCGCCATTCCCGCCGTTTCCCCGATCGCCGTCTTATTTGTGGCAACCAACGTAGCTACCTTTTGCGGCAGACCGAAGCCTGCCGGATGCGCACCGGTTTTGCAAAAATTCCAGAACGGGCTCAAGACGCTCCAAGATGTGATCGCTTTCTCATCTGCGGGCCGCCTTGCGAGCGGAATCGGTCCTGTGGCATCGTTCATGTGCGCCGCCAAGAGCCCGTCAAGAGCGCAAAGTCAGGAGTGCTGTCCATGCCGATCGTCAACCGCGTCGCCGACCTGCAACCCGAAATCATGGGCTGGCGCCATGACATCCATGCGCATCCGGAGCTGCAATACGACGTGCATCGCACAGCGGGGTTCGTGGCGGACCGGCTGCGCGAGTTCGGCTGCGACGAGGTGGTGACCGGCATCGGCCGCACCGGCGTCGTCGGCGTGATCAAAGGCAAGCGGCCGGCGAGCGGCGGCGGCGTCAAGGTCGTCGGCCTGCGTGCGGACATGGACGCGCTGCCGATCGAGGAAGAAAACGATCTGCCGTACAAGTCGAAGACGCCGGGCAAGATGCACGCCTGCGGTCACGACGGCCATACCGCGATGCTGCTCGGCGCCGCGCGCTATCTCGCCGAGACGCGCAACTTCGCGGGCGACGCGGTCGTCATCTTCCAGCCGGCGGAAGAGGGCGGCGCGGGGGCGGCTGCGATGATCCGCGACGGATTGATGGAGCGCTTCAAGATCGAACAGGTCTACGGCATGCATAACGGCCCGGGCATGGACATCGGCACCTTCGGCATCCGGCCGGGCTCGATCATGGCGTCGACCGATCACATCAAGATCAGGATCGAAGGTGTCGGCGCGCACGCGGCGCGGCCGCACACCGGCATCGATCCGGTGCTCGCCGGTGCGCAACTGATCACGGCGTTCCAGCAGATCGTCTCGCGCAACGCCGATCCGGTGGAGTCGGCGGTCATCTCGATCTGCATGTTCCACGCCGGCACCGCCATGAACGTGATTCCGCAGACGGCGGAATTGGAAGGCACGGTGCGCACGCTAAAGGCCTCGATGCGCGATTTCGTCGAGAAGCGCATGCAGGAGGTCGCGGCGGGCGTCGCGCAGCTGAGCGGCGCGAAGATCGATCTGCGCTACACGCGCGGCTATCCGGTGCTGGTCAACCACAACGCGGAAACCGACTTCGCCGCACGCGTGGCGATGGATGTGGCCGGCGCCGTCAACGTCAACGCCGACATCCCGCCGATGATGGGCGCAGAAGATTTCGCCTACATGCTGGAGAAGCGGCCGGGCGCGTACATCTTCATCGGCAACGGCAACAGCGCGGGTCTGCATAACCCGGCGTACAATTTCAACGACGACGCGATCGTCTACGGCACGTCGTACTGGATCAAGCTGGTCGAGACCACGCTGGCGGCGTGATGCAGTCGCCACGCGACATTCTGTCTGACCTGTGGACCGGTGCCGGCGGCACCGCCGCCGATCTTGCCGCGGTGACGTTGACCGGCAGCGAGCCGGTGTTACCGTCCTCGTTCCGGGTCGATGCGGCGGCGCAGGCGAGCATCGCCGCCGCGGGCCTCGCGGCAGCCACGATCTGGAAAGCGCGCAGCGGTCAGGAGCAAAGCGTCGGCGTCGACATGCTGCATGCGGCGATCGAGTGCCGCAGCGAGCGCTATCTGCGTGTCGACGACAAGCCGCCGCCACCCGCATGGGATGCGATCGCCGGTGTCTACCGGACCGGCGATGCGCGCTTCGTCCGCTTGCACACGAACTTTCCGCTCCATCGCGATAACGTCTGCAAGGTTCTAAAATGCGAGGCCACGCGTGACAGCGTGCAGGACGCACTGATGGGCTGGCGCGGCGAGGATTTCGAAACCGCTGCCTATGACGGCGGTTGCGTCGTCTCGCTGATGCGCACGCGCGACGAATGGCTCGCGACCGAACATGCGAAGGCGCTGATCACGACGCCGTTGATCACTTTCGAGAAGATCGGCGACGCGCCGCCGCGGCCATGGCCGCAAGGCGATCGTCCGCTCGCGGGTCTGCGCGTGCTCGATCTGTCGCGGGTCATTGCGGGACCAGTGGCGGGCCGCACGCTCGCCGCGCATGGCGCCGACGTGATGCTGGTGTCGCATCCGGCGTTGCCGTCGATCCCCTGGCTCGTGATCGACACGGGGCGCGGCAAGCTTTCGTCGTTCGTCGATCTCTCGAGCGCGGAAGGCAAAGCGACGTTCACGTCGCTCTTGTCGACCGCCGATGTCTTTTCGCAGGGCTATCGTCCGCAGTCGCTCGCGGCGCACGGCTTCGGGCCAGAAGACGCCGCACGGATCAATCCGGGCATCGTCTGCGTTTCGCTCTCCGCGTACGGGCATGCCGGTCCATGGGCGAACCGGCGCGGGTTCGACTCACTGGTGCAGACATCGACCGGCTTCAACCATGCCGAGGGCGAGGCGGCGGGCGTCGAAGGCCCGAAGGAACTGCCGATGCAGGTGCTCGATCACGCCACCGGATACCTGATGGCGTTCGGCGCGATGATGGGCCGGCTCAGGCAGGCGAAAGAGGGCGGCAGTTGGCTTGTGCGGGTGTCGCTGGCGCGCACCGGTCACTGGCTGTGGGGATTGGGCAGGGTCGACGGCGGACTATCGACGCCGGAGCCGGAAAAAGATGCCGTGGCGCCCTTCATGGGAGAGGAGGCGTCCGGGTTCGGAACTTTGCGTGCAGTGCGGCATTCGGCGCGGCTGACGGTAACGCCAGCCGCCTGGACCCGCCCCGCCGTGCCACTTGGTAACCATCCGGCGGTTTGGCCGACGTAATTGGTTGGTAATTGGCCGACATTTTTTCTTTTTCATTTGTCATTGGCATACAAAGGGCACTATTAGCGTCAATACGCTGCAGGCAGTTCCCTGCCGGTGAGAAGGCTGCCGATGCTGAAGCTTCGTTCGTCCGCGAAACGTCAAACGCTCCTGTTCGGCGCGGCCTTTGTCGTGCTTGCGGTCGGGGCGATTGCGGGCTTCCAGCTTCTCGCCAAACCGCACGCCACGCCGTCCGAGGTGTCGAGCCAGCGCCGGGCGCAGATGCGCTACACGCCCTCGGCGTCCGAATGGGCAAGTGTCAGCGTCGAAAGCGTCAGTGAAAAGGTATTTTGCGCCGAGCGCACGACCGAAGGAAAGATCGCGGTCGATGAGGATCGCGCCACGCCGGTGTACTCGCCGTATGTCGGCCGCGTCACGCGGTTGCTGGCGCGCCCGGGCGATCAGGTCACGCAGGGCCAGCCGCTGTTCGTGATCGAAGCCACCGACACGGTGCAGGCGCAGAACGATTTCATGGCGGCGATGGCCGCCGTCAACAAGGCGAAGTCGCAGCTCGATCTCGCCAAGGTCGGCGACAAGCGTGCCCGCGATCTCTACGAGGGCAAGGCCGCGCCGCTGAAAGATTACGAGCAGGCGCAGGCGGCGTTGATTACCGCGCAGAACGACATGCGCGCCAGCGAGACCGCGCTGCTGGCCGCGCGCAACAAGCTGAAGATTCTCGGCTTCAACGACGACGCGGTCGCGAGCTTCCAGCAGAGCGGCGCCATCAATCCGGAAACCACCGTGTACGCGCCGATCGCCGGCACCGTGGTTCAGCGCAAGGTCGGACCCGGCCAGTACATCAGCGCCAATACCAACGATCCGGTGTTCGTGATCGGCGATCTGTCGTCGGTCTGGCTCACCGCTTTCGTGCGCGAGAGCGAGACAGCGTCGATCGAAGTCGGGCAGGATCTCAAATTCGACGTGCTGGCGCTGCCCGGACGCAAGATCGGCGGCCGCATCAACTATGTCGCAGCGGCGATCGATCCGGCGACGAGGCGGCTTCTGGTCCGCGCCACCGTCGATAATTCCGACCGCGCGCTGAAGCCGGAAATGTTTGCCAACGTCACGATCTACGCCGGTTGCGACAGCCTGACCGTCGGCGTTCCGAAGCAGGCCCTGATTTACGAAGGCGATCAGGTGCGGGTCTGGGTCGTTCACGAGGATAAGACCATCGAACTGCGCCGGATCAGGACCGGTCTTTCCAACGGCGATCTGGTCGAAGTGCTGGGTAACCTCGACAAGCGCGAGAAGATCGTGACCAGAGGCAGCCTGTTCATCGATCGGGCGGCATCGGGCAGCTAAGCTGCCGCATCATCGAAAGCCAGCGTCTTGATCAATCGTCTCGTCGCCATCGCGGTCAATCGCCGATACCTGATGGTCGGACTGTTTGTCGCCATGCTGGTCGGCGGTCTGCTCGCGTTCCGGCAGCTCAACATCGAGGCCTATCCCGATCCGACCGCGCCGATGGTCGACATCGTGACCCAGAGCCCGGGCCTTTCGGCTGAGGAGATCGAGCGCTACATCACCATCCCGATCGAGACGCAGGTCGCCGGCATCAAGAACGTGCGCACCATCCGCACCATCTCGCTCTACGGCCTCTCCGACGTCAAACTGCAGTTCTCGTTCGATTACACCTACGACGAAGCGCTGCAGCAGGTGCTCAATCGCCTCGCGCAGCTGGCGCCGCTGCCCGGCAACGCGCAGCCGACCATCTCGCCGTTAAGTCCCGTCGGTGAAATCTATCGCTACAAGCTGGTCGGCCCGCCGAACTACAGCGTGCAGGATCTCAAGACGCTGCAGGACTGGGTGTTGCAGCGCCGCTTCCGCGCCATTCCCGGCGTGATCGACGTGACGGGGTGGGGCGGCAAGACCAAGACCTACGAACTTCAGGTCGATCTCAACAAGCTCACCGCGCATGGCCTGACCCTGCCGCAGCTGCTGCAGTCGGTCGGCAACGCCAACATCAACGTCGGCGGCAACACCATCAACATCGGCCAGCAGTCGGCGGTGGTGCGCGGTGTCGGCCTGATCCGTTCGATCGAGGACCTCGCCAACACCATGGTGTCGCAGACGAGCGGCAATCCGGTGCTCGTGAAGGACGTGGCGCAGGTCGCGGTTGGCGAGAAGCCGCGTCTCGGCATTGCCGGCAAGGATTCCGACGACGACATCGTGCAGGGTATCGTGCTGATGCGCCGTGGCGAGCAGAGTTCGCCGACGCTGGCGCGCGTCGAGACCGTGATCCGGCAGATCAACAGCTCCAGCATCCTGCCGCCCGGGGTGAAGATCGAGCGCATCTACGACCGCAAGGACCTGATCGAGACGACGACCAAGACCGTGCTCGAGAACATGGTGATCGGCATCCTGCTGATCGTGTTCCTGCAGTGGCTGTTTCTCGGCGACCTGCGCAGCGCCATCATCGTCGGCGCGACGATTCCGTTCGCGCTGTTCTTTGCCGTCATCATTCTGGTGATCCGCGGCGAGTCCGCGAACCTGTTGTCCGTCGGCGCGATCGACTTCGGGTTGATCGTCGACGGCACCGTCATCATGGTCGAGGCGATTTTCCGGCGGCTCTCGCGCAACAAGGAACTGACGCCGGAGCAGGAACGGTCGATGCCGGCCAAGTTCGTCTTCGGCATGAAGAGCCATGCAATCCTCGACGCATCCGCGGACGTGGCGCGGTCCATTTTCTTCGCGGCGACGATTATCGTCGCGGCGTTTCTGCCGCTGTTCACGCTGACCGGCGTCGAAGGCAACATCTTCGGCCCGATGGCGCGCACCTATGCCTATGCGCTGGCCGGCGGTCTGCTCGCCACCTTCACCGTGACGCCCGCGCTCAGCGCCATCATCCTCCCGGTGCACATCAAGGAAACCGAAACGCGGATCGTTCACTTCCTGCACGGCCTGTACCGGCCGGTTCTGGTCTGGGCTGTGCGCAGCAAGGGCGCGGTTATCGCTGCGGCCGCAATGCTGTTGCTGTTGACGGTGCTTGCTTCGCGTCTGCTGGGTCTCGAATTCCTGCCGAAGCTGGAAGAGGGCAACCTCTGGATCCGCGCCACCTTGCCGTCGACCATCTCGCTCGAAACCGGCAACGCGTACGTCAACGAGATGCGCAAACTCATCCGGCAGCAGCCCGAGGTCGAGTCGGTGGTGTCGCAGCACGGCCGTCCCGACGACGGCACCGACGCGGCCGGCGTGTTCAACGCGGAATTCTTCGCGCCGCTGAAGCCGGTCAGCCAGTGGCCGGGCTCGAAGGACAAGGACGACCTGACCGCGCGGCTCCTCAAGGAGTTGCAGGAAAAGTTCACCGGCGTCGAGTTCAACTTCTCGCAGTATCTGCAGGACAACGTCGCCGAAGCCGTGTCGGGCGTGAAGGGCGAGAACTCGATCAAGCTCTACGGCAACGATCTGACCGAACTCACCAACACCGCCAACAAGATCAAGGCGGTGCTGTCGACGGTGCAGGGCGTCACCGACTTGGCCGTGTTCACCTCGCTCGGCCAGCCGACGATCCAGATCGACATCGATCGCGCGCGCGCGGCGCGCTATGGCCTCTCGCCGGGCGACATCAACGCAACGCTGCGCATCGCCGTCGGCGGCGACAGCGCCGGCGATCTGTATGAGCCCGGCAGCGACCGGCGCTTCCCGATTATCGTGCGCCTTGCGCCGGAATATCGCCGCAGCGCCGAGGCTATCCAGAACCTGCGCATCGGCGTGCAGGGTGCGAACGGCATCACGCAAATTCCGCTGAGCGAAGTCGCGACCATCAAGCTCGTGTCCGGCGCGGCCTACATCTATCGCGAGCAGCAGGAGCGCTACCTGCCGATCAAGTTCTCGGTGCGCGAGCGTGACCTCGGCAGCGCCATCGCCGAGGCGCAGGCCAAGGTCGCGGCGCAGGTGCCGTTGCCGCCCGGATCGCGCGCCGAATGGGTCGGCGAATTCGGCAACCTGCAGGACGCAATCCGCCGCCTGTCGATTGTCGTGCCGATCAGCCTCGCGCTGATCGCGGGACTTCTGTTCTTCAACTTCGGCTCGGCGCGCGACACGCTGCTTGCGATGAGCGTGATCCCGATGGCGATCATCGGCGGCGTCGCAGGACTTCTGATCACCGGGATTCCGTTCAGCGTCTCGGCCGCCATCGGTTTCATCGCGCTGTTCGGTATTGCCGTCATGGACGGCATCATCATCATCACCCAGTACAATCAGCTGATCGCGCAGGGCATCAACCGCGTCACCGCGGTGATCCGCGCCGGCGAATTGCAGATGCGGCCGGTGCTGATGACCTGCGTGGTCGCCGGCATCGGGTTGTTGCCGGCGGCACTGTCGTCGGGCATTGGATCGCAGGTGCAGAAGCCGCTGGCGGTGGTGGTCGTTACCGGGATGCTGTTCGCGCCGATCATGATCCTGATCACGCTGCCGGTGCTGATCGCGCTGTTCTCCCGCCGCAAGACGGCGCGCTGATCAGGCTTTTGCTTATTGTCCCGATGGGGTGCGCAGGCCGTGCCAGGCGTCGCGCACCTGGTGGTAGTGCACTTCCGGCAGGTAGTCCGGCGTGTTGAGGCCGAGCGTCTTGACGTCGAGCCGGCCGACCGCGCTCAGCAGGGTGTAGGAGGCGATGACGCGATCGCGCTGGGCGCTGATCAGTCGCGCGCGGGCCTGTGTCAGATCCTGCTGCGAGTTCAGCACATCGACGGTGGTGCGCTGTCCGGCCTGCGCCTCGCGCTGCACGCCCTGAAGCGCCACATTGGCAGCGCGCACTTCGGACTCGGCGGCCGCAACCGCGACCTTGGCGCCTTCGTGAGCGACGAGCGCGCCTGCCGCTGCCGTGCGGGTCTGGCCGCGCACCTGCTCGAACACGAGCCGGCTCTGGCTCGCCAGCTCCTTGGCCTGACGGGTCTGCGCCGCGACCAGGCCGCCGTCGTAAATGGGAACGTCGATCTTGCCGACCACCGATGCCTGATCGTTGCGCTTGGTGCCGAGGTTGATGTCGCCGTCATTGCTGCGGCTGACGTTGCCCTGCAGCGTCACGGTCGGAAACAGGCTGCTCTCGGTGACGCTGATGGTGGTGGTGGCGACGTCGACATCGAAACCTGCCGCGAGCACGGCCGGATGACCTCGCAGCGCGAGGTCGTTGGTCTCCTCGCGGCGCGGAAGAAAACGATCGACGGGTTCGGCCAGCATCAGGCGGCCCGGCGGATTACCGATGACCTGCGTGTAGATCGCCTGGCTGATGGCAAGCGCGACTTCGGCGGCGTTGAGATCGGCGAGACCGCGGTTCAGCCGCGCTTCGGACTGTGCGGTGTCGGTCGGCGTCACCGAACCGGCTTCGAGCCGCTTGCGGGTGATGTTGAGCGTCTCGCGCAGGAAATTGACGTTGACGCGCTGCGCCTCGACCAGCGCCTGATTGGCCAGCACGTTGCTGTAGGCGGTGACGGCGTCGAGCAGCACGCCCTGGCCGACGTTGCGCAACGCCTCGCGGCCGGAGCGCACCTGCAACTCGGCGACGCGCACGCTGTTGGCGGTCTTGAAGCCGTTGAACAGAGTCTGGGTGACCGTCGCGCCGATGGTCCAGGGCTTCAGCGTCGCGGTCTGGATGGTGTTGTCGGGGAGCAGGTTCCGCACCCCCTGCAATCCGGCGCTAAGGCTGGCGACGATCTGCGGCCGATAGCCAGAAAGAGCCTGCGGCACATTCTCGTCGGTGGCGCGCTGGCGGGCGCGCTCGGCGTTCAACTGCGGGTTCGCCTGATAGGCTTTGACGAGCGCTTCGTTGAGGCTTTCAGCCGCTGCCGGGCCTGACACCGCAATCGCGGAGACAAGCCCCACGACGCACGCCGCCCGGCGGCCCAGCCCTGACACACGCACAGACATGTGGTTCCGCAGCGATTCCCAAAAAACGCCGGCCCCCGCTGACGTATCCCGCTTTTGGGGTTGTAGGCGCAATCGGGGGGCAGGCAAACCGTCCCGGCGGGAAATCCGCATGGTTTTTCCGGGGTGTGACCAGAAAGCCCGAACTTCGCTAAGGTGCGGCCGAATCCTACCGGAACTGTCTGCGAAAAGAGCGACATGCCACGCACATTCACCGACCCGGACGCCATCGCCGAAGACATCGTCCGGGAGGTGGGACCGCGGCTCGTCGTGGGGCTGCCGCTCGGCCTCGGCAAGGCCAACCACGTCATCAACGCGCTTTATGCCCGGGCCGTCGCCGACCGCTCGATCCATCTGACGTTGTTTTCGGCGCTGACGCTGGAGAAACCGAACCCCTCCAACGATCTGGAGCGGCGCTTCATCGCACCGGTGATCGACCGGCTGTTCGGCCGCTACCCGGACCTCGTGCATGCGCAGGCGCTGCGAAAGAGAGCGCTGCCGCTGAACGTGGAGGTGGTGGAATTTTTCTTTTTGGCCGGAAAGTGGATCGGCGTGCCGGCGGCGCAGCAGAACTATATCTCCGCCAACTACACCCACGCGGCCAAATATCTGCTCGATCGCGGCGTCAACGTCGTGACGCAGCTGGTGGCCAAGCGCGTCGTCAACGGCGAGACCCGCTACAGCCTGAGCTGCAACACCGACATCACGCTCGACATTCTCGCTGCGCGCCGCGCCGGGCAGGCGGCGTTCAAGATGATAGGGCAGGTCAATTCCGAACTGCCGTTCATGCCGGGTGCGGGCGATGTGCCCGCCGACACGTTCCATGCCGTGCTCGACAGTCCCGAGACGGACTTTCCGCTATTCGCGCCGCCATCGGAGCCGGTGTCGGACACCAAATATGCGATCGGCCTGCATTCGGCATCGCTGATCCGCGACGGCGGCAGCTTGCAGATCGGCATCGGCCAGGTCGGCGATGCGCTGGCGCAGAGCTTGATCGTGCGCCACCGCCATAACGGCGAGTTTCGCGACGTGATGCAGCGATTGTCGCCGGACGCGCCGCTGCGCGAGAGCGCGCCGTTCGAGCAAGGTCTCTACGGCGTCAGCGAGATGTTCTTCGAGGCGTTTCTCGGCCTGATCGATGCCGGTGTGCTCAAGCGTGCAGTCGACGGCGTGCTGCTGCACGGCGCATTCTTTCTCGGACCGAAGTCGTTCTATCGTGCGTTGCGCGAGATGAAACCGGACGACATTGCGCGCATCCAGATGACGGCAGTGTCGTTCACCAACGAGCTTTACGGCGACGAGGATGCCAAACGCCGCGCTCGCGTCGATGCGCGTTTCGTCAACAATGCGATGATGGCGACCTTGATGGGCGCTGCGATTTCCGACGGGCTCGACAACGGGCAGGTGGTGAGCGGGGTCGGCGGGCAGTTCAATTTCGTGGCGCAGGCCTTCGCGCTCGACGGCGCGCGCTCGATCCTGACGCTGGAGTCCGTCCGGCGCGAGAAGGGCAAGCCGGTCTCGAACGTCCGCTGGAATTATGCGCACACGACAATTCCGCGGCATCTGCGCGACATCATCGTCACCGAATACGGCATCGCCAATCTGCGCGGGAAATCCGACGCTCAGGTCATTGCCGCGATGCTAAACGTCACCGACTCGCGCTTTCAGATCGAACTGATGGCCGAGGCCAAGGATGCGGGCAAGCTGCCGCGCAGCCATGAAATCCCGCGATCGTATCGCGACAATCATCCCGAACGGATCGCCGAGGCGCTGAAGCCTGCACGCGCTGATGGCCTGCTGCCGTCGTTTCCGTTCGGCACGGACTTCACGGACGTCGAGCAGCGGCTGATCCCGGCGCTGCAGTTGCTGCGCGAGGCCGCATCGTCGATCCCGGAGTTGCTGGGGCTCGTCGCGACCGGCATGACCGCCGACGAGGCACCCGGCGTCTCCGAATGCCTGACGCGCATGGGGCTGGCGCAGCCGCAGACGATGCGCGAGCGCGTTTATCGCCTGCTGCTGCGCGGAGCGTTGGCTCAAGGCCGCCTTTGATCTGTTGCCGTCTAAGTTTGGATGGCGCCAGGGAGTTCCGTGATGATCGAGGTGACGATCGTGCCGGGATTTTCGGTGATGACAAAGTGAGTCGGTGTGGCGAACGCTTCGGCCACGGATGTGGCTACAACAGTTGCGTCTGCACCGTTCGCTATCGCTATGTGATGAGAAACGTAAACGGACGCGACGAGAACTGAACCGATCAACGTTATCATCGGTCCGTATTTTTCCATCGGAAGCATCAGCGGTGCCATCTCTTCCTCTGTGCTGAGATGTAGAGCTACGCGGCAATCGTCGAGTATTTCCATTGGAGTGCCGCTGAGCTCGTAACCGGAACGGCGGGATATCTCTTGAAGAGATTTTGCCAGTGCCGCGCTGATCTCGCCTTCAAGTGACTGCAGGTTAAATGACAGCGAGTCCTTGTACGGAAGTATTTGGCTGAAGAAGACGCCGATGTTATCGCCTGTCTCCTCAAGATCGAGGCCATCAGGCTGTGCTTTCATGGGGTCTTTGAGGATGACCTGCATGACGTCGAGCACGGATTGGCGGAGGTCCATCAGACGAGTCCTGATAATCGCGTTCTATAACGCCGCACACGTGCGTCGGAGCTTCGTATGATATCCGTCCGCCCTAGCGGTTCTTGAACTGCGGCGGGCGCTTGGCGATGAACGCTGCCATGCCTTCCGAACGATCTTCCAGCGCAAACGTCTGAGCGAACAGATCGCCCTCGACGTTCATGCCTTCCGACAGCGTCGTTTCCAGCGAGCGATTGATCGCCGCCTTGCAGAACGCCGACACCGGCTGCGACATGGACGCGATCTTCTCGGCAGCCGCCATCGTCTCATCCATCAGCTTGTCGACCGGAACGATGCGGCTGACGAGGCCGGCACGTTCGGCTTCGTTCGCATCCATCATCCGGCCGGTGAGGCAGAGATCCATCGCCTTTGCCTTGCCGATGGCGCGGGTGAGGCGCTGGGTGCCGCCGATGCCCGGAATGGTGCCGAGGGTGATTTCCGGCTGGCCGAACTTCGCCGTGTCGGAGCAGATGATCATGTCGCACATCATCGCGAGCTCGCAGCCGCCGCCGAGCGCGTAGCCGCTCACGGCCGCGATCGTCGGCTTCTTGCACTGGGCGAGACGTTCGCCGCCGATGGTGCGGAAGTTGTTGGTCGCCATGTCGATGAAGCCCTTCGGCTGCATCTCCTTGATGTCGGCGCCGGCGGCGAAGGCCTTCTCATTGCCGGTGACGACGATGCAGCCGATCTTCTCGTCGGCTTCGAGGTCGGCAACCGCCGCGCCGATTTCGCGGAAGACGCCGAACGACAGAGCATTGAGCATTTTCGGGCGATTCAGGCGGATGATGCCGACCGCGCCTTTGGTCTCGACGATGATGTGTTCAAAAATGCTCATGGACTGCCCCGTTTATTGTTCTGCTCGATTTGGAGCGGCAATCTGCCCGCTCGTGCGGAGCGCCGCAAGGCCGGGACGATCGGCCGCGGACGTTCCTGCGCGCATGAAAAAGGCCGGTCCTTGCGGGACCGGCCTTGAGCGGAGAAGCGAGAAGGTCAGGCGATGAAAAGCCGGGCCGCGGAGGCGAGGGTGAGAAGCCCACCGAACGCGACGAAGAGCTTGCCGATGAACGAGGTCTGATCCCAGGTCGAGTCGTTGCTGGCGACGGCCGCCCGCGCATCCTGCGGCGCGGCTTTGCCGACCGTCTTCGGCGACTTGGTGTTGTTGTCGTTGGCGGCGCGATCGATGTCGTTGACCTGATCGGCGGCGACCAGCTGCACGTTTGCGGTTTCCGGTTCGCTCGCCGGTGCCGGCGGCGTTTGTGCTGCTGCGACGGCCGCGGCCGCGCGGATATCCAGCTCGGTCATCTCAGCGTTTGCATCCGCAACCGACGCCTTGAGCGGCGCTTCCACTGCGGCGGGCTTCGCCGCAGCCGCGACGGTGAATTTCTTGCCGGCCTTCTTCACCCGCGCGGCGACACGTGAATACTGCGCCGCCTTCGCGGCACGCACGGCGCGTTTGGCGGCGATGCGCGTACGGATGGCGCTCTTGCTTGCGATGCGCTTCTTGAACTTGTTCAGCGCCACCGGCTTGCTGGCTGACGTTTCTGCACTTTCACCGGCGGTCGACGCCGATGTCGCACAACCTCGGCCGGCACAAATCGGTCCCGCGAGCGCCGGCGCACTGAGCGCAATCCAAAGCCCTGCCATCACCATCAGCGCGAGATGTCGCGTGAAAGCCACCGGAATACCCATGGCAAATGTCCCTGTTTGCCCGTCCCAGACACATCACTGACCCCGCAGACGTGACCGCAAATGGGCAAAAAATGGGAATCTTCGGGCAATACCGCTGGAAATCTGCGGACCCGCTCCAGCCCGCCTTTCCGTCAAACACTGCCTGCGTCCGGAATACGGTATTTTCATCAATAGCTTGTAGGGTACTTCCGCCGAAAAGACGGTGGCGCTGTGTCCAGATCACCCGATCATGGTATGAGCCCCGGCGCGGCGGATTTCGCCCGCCGTACGCCGGCACCACCGGCCCGATTGATTGAGCGATCTGCCGCTGATCGAGAGCCGAAGAATCGATGCCGACGCGTAACAAAGCTCGCTGTCTCACGAAGAACCTGATCAGGAGCGCGCGTGCGCGGGCGTGAGACGGAATGGACCGACCTGATGAGGTCGGCCAACGCGGGCGACAGTGTCGCCTATCATCGTCTGCTGAAGGCGATCGCTCCGGTTCTGCGGGCAGCCAGCCGTCGCGGACTTGCGCGCGCGGGGCAGCCTGTCGATCAGGCGGAGGATATTGTGCAGGACATTCTGATCGCGGTTCACTTGAAGCGGCACACGTGGGACCCGACGGCCCCGTTTGCGCCGTGGCTGTTCGCGATCGCGCGCAACAAGCTGATCGATGCGTTACGCCGCCGTGGCCGCCGCGTCTTCGTCAACATCGACGATTTTTCGGAGACGCTGCCCGGTGCGCCGCAGGAAGACACGCTGCCGCCGGGCGAAGTCGCCTCGCACCTCGAAGGCCTGCCGGCGCGCCAGCGCGACGTGCTGCAATCGATCGCGATCGACAGTCACTCGATCAAGGATACGGCGAAGAAATTGTCGATGACCGAAGGGGCGGTCCGTGTCGCGTTGCATCGCGGCCTGTCGAACCTTGCCAACAAGTTCGGGAAGGACTGAGTTATGGATACCGATCGTCTCATTCAGGCGCTGACCGCCGACAGCGACCACCGCGCCCGGCCCGTCGGCTGGATGCTGGCGGTTGCGCTGGCGCTGACGGTGCCGATCTCGACGGTCATGTTCATGATGCGGCTCGGCGTGCGTGAGGACATCTCGACCGCCATGCGCAATCCGTTCTTTGAGCTGAAGTTCGTCGTCGCCGCGGCGCTGCTGTTTGCGGCAATCGCGATCGTGCTGCGGCTTGCGCGTCCGGCTGCGCCGCTCAGCGGCGCGCGCTGGCTGCTGGCCATTCCGGCGAGCCTGCTCGGCATCGGCATCGTGACCGATCTGATGATGCCGCAGCAGTCGACGTGGTCGGCGCGGCTGATGGGATCGAACATGAAGGTCTGCCTGACCGCGATCCCGTTGCTGTCGGCGCCGATTCTCGTGGCCGCGCTGGTGGCGCTGCGTCACGGCGCTGCGACCCGGCCGGCGCTGGCCGGTGCGTTCGCAGGCCTCGTGTCGGCGAGCATCGCCGCTGTGCTTTACGCCGCGCATTGCTTCGACGATTCACCGCTGTTCGTGGCGACGTGGTACTCGCTCGCGATCGGCCTCGTGACGGCCGTCGGCGCGCTGATCGGCGCGCGCGTTCTCAAATTCTGAGATGGTGGCGGAAGGTCAGGCCGTTTCGGTCGTGGCCGCCGTCTGCTGCATGCGATAGAAGCGCAGGACCTGCTGTGCGGTGGTGTTGCGCAGCCGCTCGTAGCCTTCCTTGCTGATTTCGATCTCGCCGCCGCTGCCGCTGCTGCCGGTCAGATCGGTTCGCATGTCGAGGATCGCCTTGACCACGTCCCATGGCAGGCCGGCGACCTTCGCCAGCACCAGAATGCCCTCGCTGCGGGACTCGATCATCACGGTTTCCACCGTCGACACCGGAACGTCGGCAAGACAGGCGATCGCCGCGTTGGTCTCGTCGAATTTGCCCGCGCGGGCAAAGGCCATCATCTGCCGCTCGTCGAGGCGGTCGTCGGCGAACAGCGACTGGACGAGGCCGTGCGCGGCTGCGGCATCGCGCGCCATCGCAGCCGGTGGCTTCACGAGTTTCGCGGCATCGTTGACAGCGGCGGAAATGTCATGCGCTGAGCCGGCGTTCGCGGCCTCGAGGCGCGCCCGCACCGCGTTCGATGCGCGGGCGACCAGCTTCAGGTAGTGCGGCCGCGGGATCGATTTGCGCGAACCGAGGCAGATCGCGAGCACATCGTTGCTCTCGGCCCGCTCGACCAGTTGCGTGAAGCTCTTCTCCGAGAAGCTCGCGCCGGCGTTGTTGACGGCGCTTTCGACGACCTCGTCGTTGCCGCGCTCGACCAGCACGTCGGTGACGGCGTTGCTCAGCGTCTTGCGCTTCGAGATCGCGAGCAGATGCGCCTGGCTCTTGCAGCGGGCGTTCTCGACCAGCGTTTCCTCGTCGAGGCGTTCCGATTGCGTCAGCACCGGCGCCGCGATCTCGATCTGGTCGTCGAAAGCGAGCCTGCGGATGATGCGCGGCGGCGACATCGGATTGCCAGCCAGCCGCTCCGACAGCAGGATCTTGGCGCCGACCTCGATATGCTCGACGAGGCAGTTGAAGACGTCGTCGAACACCGCGACCTGATCGGCCGAGTAATCGACCGATTGTCCCATGAACAGGTCAGTGACACGGCGCAGCGTCTCGACGCGGCGGGCGACGGTGCCGTGCGACAAGGCTCCCTGGAGTTCATCGAGAAGCTGGGTGGAGAGTTTTTCGGTCTTCGCGCTCATGTGTCCGTCCTGGAACCTTCGAGGCCGGCCCCGTTTCCATGGGGCCGAAATTGGTTGTCCGCCCTCAGGCGGTTGCAATGCGATTTCGTCCTTGATCCTTGGCGGCGTAGAGCGCGGAATCGGCGCGGGCGAGAATGCTGTCGGGCGCTTCATCCGGACGCGCTGTGGCGACGCCCGCGGAGATCGTCACCTTCAGTCCGTCCGAAAAAGCGCTCCAGTCGAGCTCCGCCGTGATCACGCGCAGGCGGTTGAGAATGCGCGCCGCCACCTCGTTCGACGTGTCGGGCATCAGCAGCACGAATTCCTCGCCGCCGTAGCGGCCGAACTTGTCGGTGGCGCGGATGTTGGCGAACACGGTGATGGCGAAGGTGCGCAGCACTTCGTCGCCGGTCGGATGGCCGTAGCGGTCGTTGATCTTCTTGAAGAAGTCGAGGTCGATCAGCGCGATCGAATAGGGCGAGCCCGAGCGCTGGACGCGCAGGCATTCCTCGTCGAGCGCGCGCATCATGCGGCGGCGGTTGAAGGCGCCGGTCAGATCGTCGACCTCGGCGAGCTCCTCAATGCGGCGGTTGGCGCGCTTCAATTCGAGGCTGCGCTGATAGAGCTCCTTGCGCATCGCGTTGCCGAACAGCCCGAGATAGATGAAGCGGCCGATCGACAGCGAGAAGCACAGCAGCGTGACGAAGCGTTCGGAATGACTGGCGACCGGGATCGTCAGCATCTTGTCGGTGAACAGCAGGATCGCGGCAATCGACAGCGTGGTCAGCGTCCAGCCGATCATCGCCTGACGAACCGAGATGCGCAGCGCGGCAAAACCGAAGATGATGAACAGCACGCACAGGAAGACGAACCCGACTTCCGGCGCCAGATACAGGAACGCGAACTGGATGATCGCGTTTGAGCCCGACTGCCAGACGGTCAGGTAATGATCGCGGAAGCGGTCGTTGAAGTGCAATTCGGACAGCGCGAGCCATATGCCCGAGACGGTGAGGCCGCAAAGGATGTAACCGAACGCGGTCCAGATTGACGTGGTGCCGATCCAGACGAACAGGCCAAGCACGAAGGCGTCGACCAGATAGCTCACGATCTGCATCAGGAGCATCTTGCGACGCTGCACGGCGCGCCGGCGCAACACCTCTGAGGAGAGGCTTTCGCCGTCGCCCATCAGCTCGGCGGCATTCGTGTCCTGAAGGGTCGTGGTGCTCATCGGCCGTGCGCGCATGAATCGTGGCCAACCCTAGGTCAGAAAGCCTTTAGTTTTGGTATTCATGTAACGGAACAAAGGGCCTGACCGCCCCCGTGCCTACCATTCCGGCTGGACGCTAGCTCCGGTCAGGGATGCGCCGGGTAAATCGCGATCAGCGATTTTTAATAATAAAAACAACCGTTAAGCGGGCGGCTTGGGGGTATTTCGGTTGCTTCGGTTCCGGCGCGGGCTCGGACATACCCAGATACCATTATCGCGGAATCTCAATTCACCCTTGCCCGGGTTGACGATTCCGGAGCATTTGATGCGTACCGTGCTGAACCGGCGATGGTTTACGTCAAATTGACGAAGATTTTTCGGATCATGATCGAACCTGTCTGCTTTTTAATCCGACCAACCCTGCGAGACGGAATTTGAGTGCGACACAAGCGAGTTCGGACGAGGTCCTGATCGCAAGGGTTGCGCAAGGCGACCGTCTCGCCATGCAGGTGCTCTATGGGCGGCACCATGTCCGGGTGTTTCGGTTCGCACTCCGGCTGGTCCGCAACGAACAGGTCGCCGAGGACCTCATCAGCGAGGTGTTCATCGACGTGTGGCGTCAGGCCGGAAAGTTCGAAGGCCGGTCCGCCGTATCGACATGGCTGCTCGCGATCACCCGATTCAAAGCGCTGTCGGCGCTGCGAAAGCGGAAGGACGCGGAGCTGGACGACGAAACGGCTGCGGCGATCGAGGATACGTCCGACGATCCCGAAGTTGTCGTCCAGAAGCAGGATACGAGTAACGCGTTGCGCAAGTGCATGACCGCGCTTTCGCATGAGCACCGGGAGATCGTCGATCTCGTCTACTACCACGAGAAGTCCGTGGAAGAAGTGGCGGAGATCGTCGGCATTCCGGAGAACACGGTGAAGACGCGCCTGTTCTACGCGCGCAAAAAACTAGCCGAACTGCTGAAGGCAGCCGGTGTGGAAAGAGGTTGGCCATGACTGTGACGAGCAAGCAGGTGCTGGCAGGAGAGCCCGAGGAAGTCGAGGCCCTGTTGCCGTGGCATGCCGCCGGCACGCTGAACCCGCGCGACGCCCGTCGCGTCGAGGATGCGCTCGCTCGCGATCCTGCGCTCGCCAAGCAGTACGCCGTGATCCAGGACGAATACACCGAAACCATTTTGCTGAACGAGAGCCTTGGCGCTCCGTCCTCACGCGCGATGCAGAAGCTGTTCGCCGCGATCGACGCCGAGCCCGCCCGTTCGCCCGCGCTGGCGCAGAGCCTGTCGGCGCGTATCGTCGAGTTCTTCGGCAGTCTGTCGCCGCGCACGCTTGCCGTCGGTTCGGCTGCGGCCGCGATCGCGCTGCTGCTGCAGGCCGGCGTCATCGGCGCCGTGCTGGTCAACAAGCAGGGCGGCACCTATCAGACCGCGTCGCATCACGATGCCGCGTCGGCCGCCGCAGCGGTCAAGGCTGTTGGGACGCGCGCGCTGGTCCAGTTTGCCCCCGAGGCCCGTGCCTCCGACATCACCAATTTCCTGAACACTTACAGCGCCTCGATCATCGGCGGCCCCAAAGCCGGCGCATTCCAGATCAAGTTTAACGACAAGGCGCTGCCGAAGGATGAGGTCGATCAGCTCCTCAAGCGCGTGCAGAGCGAGAAGATTGTCGCATTCGCGGCCGCCGAGTAACGAGCGCGCAAACGCCTCACGATGGTCCGGGGACGGCGTATGACATACGAAGCACCCAATCCCGCAGTGCCCAGGAACGGGCATCGTCATGCCGTTCTGAAGACCGCGCGCGTTTTGCTGGCTGCGAGCGTGGCGCTGACCATGGCGATGCCGTCCGCCTCGGCGCAGTACATGAGCCGCGGACCGAACATCAACGTCAACGTCGGCCCGCGCGTCACGCCGAACATCAACCCGACGATCAGCGTCGGTCCGCGCGTGACCCCGAACATCAATCCGAACATCCGGCCGGTGATGCCGAACGTGCGCTATTCGCCGAACGTCACCTACGAAGAACCTGATGACGTGCCGCCGCGACGCCGCATCAAGAAGCCGCCGACGGACGGGGGAGGCGGCTCGCCGAAGACGGCCAATGCATCGCCGCGCGGTGTCGCAGACGCGGTCAACAGCAGATACGTGCCGAAGGAAATCATCCTCGAGATCACCGGCAATCCGACCGATGCACAGATCGAGGCACTGGCGCGGCGTCACCGGCTGACGCGCGTGGAATCGCAGGATTTTCCGCTGATCGGCAGCCGCATGTTCCGCTGGCGGATCAACGACAACCGCTCGGTCGAAACGGTCATTCGCCAGGTGATGTCGGGCGGCGGCGTGCAGTCGGCGCATCCGAACCGCCGTTTCGCGCTCCAGCAAGCAAATCAACCGGAGCAGTACGCGGTCACCAAGCTGCGCCTTGTCGAGGCGCACACGATCGCCAGAGGCGCCGATGTCATGATCGCGGTGATCGACTCGGGCATCGATGCGACGCATCCGGAACTCGCGGGCGTGATCGCCGGCTCGTACGATCCACTTGGCGGTCCGGCAATGTCGCATGCACACGGCACCGGTATCGCCGGTGCGATCGCGGCGCACGACCGGCTGATGGGCGCAGCGCCCTCGGCACGCATTCTCGCCATCCGCGCCTTCGGCAATGCGACCAGCGGCGCGGAAAGCACGTCCTTCATCATTCTCAAGAGCCTCGAATTCGCAGCGACGCGCGGCGCGAAGATCGTCAACATGAGCTTTGCCGGTCCACGCGATGCGCTGATCGAACGCAGCCTTGCGGCGCTGAACGAGCGCGGCATCATCCTGGTGGCGGCCAGCGGCAACGCCGGACCGAAATCGCCGCCGCTCTATCCCGCAGCCGACAAGCACGTGATTGCCGTCAGCGCCACTGACGCATCCGACAAACTATTCCCCGCATCCAATCGCGGCAGCCATATCGCAGTGGCGGCCCCCGGCGCCGACGTGCTGTTGCCGTCGGCCGACGGCAAGTATCAGGTCACGTCGGGCACATCGTTTGCAGCCGCCTATGTCAGCGGCCTTGCGGCGTTGATGCTCGAGCGCAACCCGGCGTTGAAGCCGTCGGATGTGAAGGACGTTTTAATCCGCACCGCCCAGGATCTCGGCCCGCCCGGCCGTGACGATCAGTTCGGTGCGGGCAAGGCCGATGCGTTCGGCGCGGTGGCAGCTGCGTCCGCGACGCTCGCGACCGCGGCTGATCGTCCGGGTTCCGCGACCAAGACCGACCAGCCGGCAACCCGCTGATCTTTCATCATCGTTTCGCATCGCCGCTCGCCGCAGGCGGTGAAGCCGCGTGTTGCTTCGCGGCGCTGCAACCAAGGCCGTTAAAAAAGTTTACGGCCCGTTGAACGTTTCGCCCGCGCCCGGCGACTTACTCATTGTGGAAGGCAAACTTCCTTTGCCGTGTCCGGTGCCAGCGCCCATCCACCCCTGCGCCGATACGGTTTGGACCCGCCCGGTTGTCCCCCCGGGCGGGTCCTTTCATTTTGTGCGCCCGGTGCACAGCGGCCGCGATATGGATCAGCAAATTTTCCAACGGCTTACGGGCCGCGAGCCTTGACCGGCGAAGCGCGCCTGTATGAGGATGATTACGGATTGCCGAGGGTTATGTGTCCGGGGTCACCCAATTTTCGCAGCCCGGCCATAGATGTAAGATGTTTCACGATTTCTTGTTGCGGGTAGCTCCGAACGGCTCCCAAGCGCAGCGACACCCATGACGAGATGGGCGCTCCGACGAAAAGCCGATGCGAAACCATCGTTTGTGACGAATTGAGAGGGGATTGTCATGACATACCAGCCGATCAAATTGCTGGCCGCTTGTGCCGCGCTCGCCGCCATCGTTTTTGCGACGCCGCTGTCGGCGCAGACAAGCACCGGTGACATCATGCGCTCGTTGAAACCGGCGACACCGCCAGCGGGCGCAACCGGTCTCACCCGTAGCCTCAACGTCGCTCCGGCCAATCCGAAAGCCGAAGCCGAGAAGCAGGTCGTCAACAAGCTGCGCACGCGCTCGATCTCGATCGAGCCGGTCGGCGCACCGCCGACCGCGGAAGAGCGCGTCGAGATCGCCGCGATCGCCAAGGACAAGCCGGCGATCGATCTGGAAATTCTGTTCGAGTACAACTCCGACATCGTCGGACCGAAAGCGGTGCCGGCGCTGGTGCAGCTCGGCAATGCGCTGGCGCATCCGGACTTCAAGGGGACGGTGTTCCTGATCAACGGTCACACCGACGCGGCCGGAAGTCCCGACTATAACCTCGGTCTCTCGCAGCGCCGCGCGCAGGCCGTGCGCCGCGTGCTGATCGAGCAATACAAGATCGCCCCCGATACGCTGATCCCGACCGGCTTCGGCAAGGAGCAGCTCAAGGTGCCGCACGATCCGCTCTCCGGCGCCAACCGCCGCGTGCAGATCGTCAACACCACGGTGACGGCGGGTCGATGAGTGCATAGGAGCGCCGGCAGGGGTGGGTGATGTCGATTTGCATAAGTCGCGTGCGCATCGTCAAACTGTTTGCCGCAGTCGCGGTCATGACGTTTTGCGCGACGTACTCATCAGCACAAGACGCTCAAGTCGAACGCGAAATTTCCGAAGCAACAAAGGCGATAGAGCGCAATCCGCAAGACGCGAAAGCCTATACTGATCGCGGAGAGGCATATCGACAGAAAGGCAACTACGAGCGCGCGATTCTAGATTTCGATCAGGCGATCCGTCTTGATCCAAAATCGGCATTTGCCCTCGGAAGCCGAGGGCAGGCGTATCGGCAGAACGGAAAATATGACAGCGCGATATCCGATCTCAACCAAGCAATACGGTTGGGCTCGCAGCCGTGGATGTTATCCGAGCGCGGCGAGGCCTATAGTCGGAAAGAGGACTATGACCGCGCCATTTCGGATTTTGATGAGGCGATTCGTCTCGACTCGAAGTCAGCGTTTGCTCTCAGAGGTCGCGGCGAGGCCTATCGCCAGAAAGGCAACTACGATCGCGCCATTTCGGACTTTGATGAGGCGATCCGCCTCGACCCGAAGTCAGCGTTTGCATTCAGAGGTCGCGGCGGGGCCTATAGTCAGAAAGATAACTACGACCGCGCCATTTCGGACTTTGATGAGGCGATCCGCCTCGACTCGAAGTCAGCGTTTGCTTTCAGAGGTCGCGGCCAGGCCTATAGTCAGAAAGATGACTACGACCGCGCCATTTCGGATTTTGATGAGGCGATTCGCCTCGACTCGAAGTCAGCTTTTGCTTTCAGAAGTCGTGGCGAGGCCTTTCGTCAGAAAGGCAACTACGAGCGTGCGATTCTAGATTTCGATCAGGCGATCCGTCTTGATCCAAAATCAGCATTTGCATTTGGAAGCCGGGGCCAAGCGTATCGGCAAAGCGGAAAATATGACAGCGCGATCTCCGATCTTGATGAGGCAATACGGTTAGGCTCGCGACCGTGGATGCTTTCCGAACGCGGCGAGGCCCACCGTCAGAAGGGCAATGACGACCGCGCGTTTTCGGATTTCAATGAGGCGATCCGGATCGATCCAGGTGACATCAGCGCTCTATTTTGGCGCGCCCGGTTTTATCGCTCCAAGAACGAACTCGACAAGGCAATCGCTGATTATTCCGAGGTGATCCGTCTCGATCCGAAGGACAGCAATGCCTACAACAATCGCGGATTGATCTACCGCGGCATGAATCAACTGGACAAGGCGCTTGCTGACTACAATGAAGCCGTCCGGCTCAAACCTCAAAATGCGGCCTATTATGCGTCTCGCGGTATTGTTCACCAACTTCGGGGCTCGATCGATCGTGCGCGCTCTGATTTTGAGAAATCGCTTACATTGCCCGAGACTGGCTCCAATTGGGTGCATGACACAGCGCGCACACGGCTCGCAGAGCTGACTCCCGGAAGCAAGGTTGCGCTTACATCGCCGATCGCCGCGGAACCCGCGAGCGCGCTTTCTCCGCGGGATAAGCGCGTCGCGTTGGTGATCGGAAATTCCGAGTATGACCGCTTTAGTAAGTTAAGAAATCCGAGCAACGACGCCAGCGACCTTGCTGATACATTGAAGAAGCTGGGATTTGATGTCGTTCTTGGCATCGATCTCAAGCGCAACGAAATGGAAAACAAGCTGTCCGAATTTTCCCGCAAGGTGCGGGAATCTACAACGGCGCTTGTATTCTTTGCTGGCCATGGCCTGCAGCATCTCGGAACCAACTATCTCATCCCGGTCGATGCCCAACTGACAGACGAATCCGATTTGCGGAAGATGATCAAATTGCAAGATGTGGTGAATGACCTGCAATCGGCCGGTAAGGTCCGCATTCTGATCGTGGATGCTTGTCGCGACAATGCCGCTGTGCAGCAACTTGCGGCGAACCTGCCGAAGACACGCTCCGCTGCATTCGCTAGTGGGCTCGCAGCGCCGAACGCGCGAGGAACCTACGTCGCCTTTGCCACGCAGCCCAATACAGTTGCCGACGATGGGAAGGGGCGAAACAGCCCGTTTACGCAGGCCTTGCTTAAGCGGCTCAACGAACCCGGCGTCGAGTTGCGCACCTTGATGACGCGGGTGCGCGCGGACGTTTATGATCTCACTGGCAACACCCAATTGCCGGAAGCCTGGGACAGTCTCGTCGGAGAGTTTGCGTTTGCGGATGCCCGGCGATGATGTCGCAGCCAGATAACGAATTTGTAATGTAAAACCGCACGGTAGCCGGCGAACCGGCATCGCGCGGGATCCGACCAATACACGGCGAATAGTCGCCAGAAATGATATTTTGCAGGGGAGAGGATCATGAGCGGTTCATCAGGTTTCCGGCAGCAAACTGTCCGGATCGCCATCGTCGCAGGGCTATTTTTTGCGTCGACGAGCCTCGCCTCCGCCCAGAGCGCGCCACCCGTGGCGCCGAGCGATCCCGTCGCCAAGGCCGCGTTCGACGTTCTCGACAAGCACTGCGCCCGCTGCCACCAGGACGGCAAGCTGGTCGGGCGTGAGCGGCCGGCCAAGAACTTCGGCAACGTGCTCAAGCTCGACGAGATCGCGGCCAATCCGCATCACATCCTTCCCGGCAATCCGCTCGGCTCGAAGCTGTTCAAGCAGATCGTCGACAAGGAGATGCCGTACGACATCCAGTACGAAGGCGAGACCAAGTATCCGCAGGTGTCCGAAGCGGACCTGAAGGCGCTGGAGAGCTGGATCACCTCGCTCGGCGCGAACCAGAGCGCATCGTGCGAGTCGCACAAGTTCATCGATCCGTCCATGATGGTCGGCTACATGGCCACGGACATCGAGAAGGTGCAGCGCGCCCGCCGCGAGAGCACCCGCTATCTCACGCTCACGCATCTTGCGAACATCTGCGTCAGCGCCGAAGCGATGAAGGTCTATCGCCAGGGCGCGATCAAGTTCATCAACTCGATGAGCCAGTCGTCCGATGTGGTGAAGCTCGAAGCGATCGATCCCGAGGAGACGATCCTCCGCATCAATCTAACCGATCTCGGCTGGAGTGCCGCCGACTGGGACAAGGTGCTCGCGGTCTATCCCTACAACGTCGAACCCGATGTCCAGCTCACCAGCGTGCTGACGGGCGCGACCAAGACGCCGCTGCCGTACGTGCGGGCCGACTGGCTGACCTTCACGGCCGCACAGCCGCCGCTCTATGATGATCTGCTCAAGCTGCCAACCACCTTCCAGGGGCTGGCGAAGGAGCAGGGCGTCAACCTCGAAGCCAACATCCGTAACTTCGTGGCGCAGCGCTCGGGCTTCCAGAAGTCCGGCGTCAGTCAGAACAACCGTCTGATCGAGCGCCACCCCTCGAAGAGCGGGTATTTCTGGACGTCCTACGACTTCGGCGGAAACCGCGGCGTGCAGAGCCTGTTCGAGCATCCGCTCGGGCCGGAGGGCAAGGATGCCTTCCACCATGACGGCGGCGAGACCATCTTCAGCCTGCCGAACGGCTTCCAGGGCTACTACCTGAACACGGCCAAGGGCGAGCGCCTCGACAAGGGCCCGACCGTGATCGTGCGCGATCTCTCGCGCAAGGACCTCGCGGTGACCAACGGCATCTCGTGCATGGGTTGCCACGACCAGGGCATGCGCAAGGCCAAGGACGAGATCCGCGATCACGTCACCAGGGGCCGCAGCTTCTCGCGCGAAGTGCGCGAGACGGTGGATGGTCTCTATCCGCCGACCGGCAAGATGGACGCGATTATCGAGGGCGACGGCAAGCGCTTCACCGACGCGATGATCCGCGCCGGCCTGACGCCGACGCTCAAGCTCAACGGCGTCGAGATGATCAATGCGTTGTCGAAGCGCTACGAGGATGATATCGACGTCAACCTCGCGGCCGCCGAGTTCGGCATCGATGCCAAGGAGTTCAGGAGCTCCTCGGGCGACGTCGATCAGAAGCTGCGTCCGCTGGTTCGCCGGCTTGAGCAGGGTGCGATCCCGCGCGATCAGTTCGAACAGGTGTTCCGCGATCTTGCTGAAGATCTGACCGATCTGAAGATCGTCGAGGTCAAGCCCGCGCGTCAGCAACGACAGCAGCAGAAGAAGGCGGCTCGCGTCGACGACCTGTCGCTGACGTCGGACCAGGACTCCTATCGTCAGGGCGACAGCCCGGTGTTCACCATCGTCTCGCCGCGTGACTGCTTCCTGACGCTGACGAACATCGACGAGAAGGGTGAGGGTACCGTGCTGCTGCCGAACAAGTTCCAGCAGGACAACCGCATCAAGGCCAATGTCCCGATCGAATTCCCGGGCAAGGGCGCGCCGTTCCAGTACAAGATGAAAGACAAGGGCACCGAGACCGTGACGGCCGTCTGTGCAGCCAAGGCCGACGGCGGTGACAAAATCGAGCATAACTTCACCCGCTCGGCCTTCACCCAAGTACCGAACTATCGCCAGACGCTGGCGCGTTCGATTGCGGTGGTTGCGGCCAATCCGGGCGGCGCGAGTGCGGTCGACGGCACCACCAACACCGGTGCGCCGGCGGCTGGCGGACCGAAGGTCCCGCCGCGGGAAGACTCACGTGCCTCGGCCCGTGCGGCGATCAAGCTCGAAGTTCGCTAAGCACTGCAATCCAAAGAGAAAGGCCGGCCTGCAAGGGCCGGCCTTTCTGTTTTCCGGTTGTGCATGAGTGTGTGGACAAGCTGTTGCCAACCGCGCGGCCGCGCGCACTGTCAACGAACGCGCTGGACAGGGTTCCGGTTTTCCACACAATAGGTAGTTGCAATCCTTGATTCGTAAGTTGCGTGTGCGTCCGTTCCTCTCACACGGACTTCCATTTGATGACGCGCGATAAAGACTTGGCCAGACAGCTCGCCCTTGTGAGCCGCTGGCGGGAATTGGCTGAACAGCGTCTTGAGTATCTGAACGAGCTTTACGAAAGCGGGCGCTGGCGGCGCTATCACACCGAGCAAGCCTTCGTCGACAACGTCCGCGACGCCAAGCGGGCGGTCGAGGCTTGGCGCAAGCTGGAGCCGCTCACAGGAAGCCGGGTCGCTGACGTGGATGGGCTTCTCAGATACGCGGATCTGCAGCCGGTGGCCAACGTTTCGACCGAACTGCTGCCGTCAGTCGGAATTTAGCGGACGGCGTTCGTTCCGATCACGACCTGGGCGAAGCGCGATGCACCCGCCGCAGTGAGGTCGCCGGTGACGGCTTTGGCATGGTCGAGGCCGACCACAGCGCCGCGCGGCGTTCCTGAGATCATGTTGTTGTTGACGAGCGCCGAGCCCGCGCCCGGCATCACCGACACGCCGATGCCGATGAAGGCGTTGCGCACCACGTTGCCGGTGATGGCGACGTCGCGCATGTACTTGCCCCAGCCGGCGATCATGCCGAACGACGGTGCGTTCTCGATGACGTTGCCGGTGACGGTGGTGTCCGCCTCGATGTAGATGCCGATCCCGGCATCGTCGTCGGGTGCGGTGCCGATCGGCCGCTTCGGCAGCAGGTTGCGGATCAGGTTGCCCTGCACGACGGCCATGCGGCCGCCTTCGTTGAAATTGCAGACCGAGACGCCGACGGCGGCGCCGTCGACCGTGTTGTTGGCAATGACCGCGCCTTCGAACGCAAACTCCGAATAAAGCGCGACCTCACGGACGCCACTGACGCTGTTGCCGGTAATCTGGATGTTGGAGGCTGAGTTGCCACGCACCGCGGAGTAATCGCAATTCCGGATGCGATTGCCCTGGACGATGACGTTGGCCGCGCGGAAAGCGTTGATGGCGTTGCCATGCTGGCCCGAACCGCCGGGGCCGGCCTTGATGTCCTCGATGCGGTTGTCGATCACCAGCGAGCCGTCGTCGCCGATGGTCGTGCGCAGGATTTCGATGCCGTTGTCGGACGTGCCGACGATGGTGTTCTGCGCGACCAGCAACCCGATCGCATCGAAGGACACGACGCCGGTGGTGAAGATGTCGCGGATGACGTTGTTGCGGACTTCGCCGGAGGTCTGCTCCAGCCAGATGCCGTTGCCGCCGCTGCCGATGACTTCGCAGTCGGCGATGCGGACGTTGCGGCCGGAAAGCAGATGAATGAGGCCGCGCCGGTCGGGCAGGCGGATGTTGCGGCCGTCGAGCACGATGTTGGTGATCGACACGCCGCCCGCGCCTTCGCCGAGCAGCATGGAGTTGGGGCCGGTAGAGACGAGTTTGGTCGCGCCGCGCACGCCGGTGATCTGCGCACCAGCGGGCAGGCGCAGCGTGCCGATGCGATAGGTGCCCGGCGGCAGCGCCAACGGCACCTGTGCGCGGGTGGCGTCGTCGATGGCGCGCTGAAGCACGCGGGTCTGGTCGTCGGGCGAATTTGGGCGCACGCCGTATTGCGCGGCATCGCGGCCAAGCGCGGAGGGCAATGGCGCGGACTGCGCGTTCGCGGGCGTGACGATGGCTCCGGCGGCGAGGCCGGCCATCGAGGCGTTAAGAAGATCGCGCCGTTTGAGGTCCATCCCAAAACCGATAACGCAGAAAGGTGGCAACGGCCTGAACGCGATCGCGTGAATGCGATGATTAATGGGCGGGTGGTTAACCCCGCCGTGCGGCCTTAACCATCGCCATCAGCATGGCTTCGCCGGCATCCACCAGTTCCTCGAGCACGATGCCGCGCGCGCCTTTGCGGCGGTGGATGGACGAGCGGGGGATCAGCGGCACATGGATGAAGGAGGCGACGCGCGGGCCCTCCGGCTGCTGCGTCGCCTCGATGCCGCGCCAGCTCAGGTAATTGCAGAGGTAGCTTCCGGCATTGCGGGACAGCCGCGCGTCGATGCCGCTGCCGCAGGCACGGCGGAGCAGGGCCGTCGTGTGCGGACCGAACGGCAGCGCATCGCGCGCTGCCGCGATGACGTTGGCGGCCGCATAGCTGCCGTCGGCGGCCGGCCAGCGCGTTGAGATGGTGTTGCGGGCGCGCGTCTCGATCCGCACGTGCTTGGTGCGGCCGGCAAGGCCGAACATGAGGAGCGCGTGCGGCTTCACCACGGCCAGCTGCTCGGCGAGCTGCCAGTCGACGCCGCCATAGGTCACCGGAAAGATGTGGCCCGTGAGCGCCACGTCCGAGAACGCAGGCCGCCGCAATTTCACCAGCCGCTGCACCAGCGCCTGCGTCGGATTCCAGGGCGCGCCGGGAAAGGGACCGAAGCCAGTGATGAGGACCCGCAGCGGCTCGCTCATGTCTTGTCCAGCAACGCGGCGAGCGCTTCGGCGCCGACAGCCGGAGTCATGCGGCCGTCGGCAACGGCGGTTTCGGTCTGACGGACTTTGGTGCGGGTGGTGGCGTCGGCGCGCAGCCGGCCCATCATGGTCTGTTCGAACATCGACCACATCCACTTCACCTGCTGCTCGCGGCGGCGCGTCTCGAAATCGCCGGAGGCGACCATTGCTTTCCGATGGGCGACGACTTTTTCCCACAACGGCGCGATGCCGTCGCCGGTGAGGCCGGAGTAGGTGATCACCGGCGGATGCCAGTGTTCGGAACGGGGGCTAAGGATGTGCAGCGCCGAGCGATAGTCGGCAGCGGTCATCTGCGCGCGCTTGAGGTTGTCGCCGTCGGCCTTGTTGATTGCGATCATGTCGGCGAGCTCGACGAGGCCCTTCTTGATGCCCTGCAGCTCGTCGCCGCCGCCCGGCAGCATCAGCGCGAGGAAGAAGTCCGTCATGTCGCAGACGGCGGTTTCCGACTGGCCGATGCCGACGGTCTCCACCAGCACCACGTCGAACGCCGCGGCCTCACACAGCAGCATCGCCTCGCGCGTGCGCGCGGCAACGCCGCCGAGCGTGCCGGAGGACGGTGAGGGGCGGATGAACGCGCTATCCTCGGCCGAAAGCCGCGCCATGCGCGTCTTGTCGCCAAGGATCGAACCGCCGGTGCGCGCGGACGACGGGTCGACAGCCAGCACCGCAACCTTGTGGCCTTGCTCGATCAGGAACATGCCGAGCGTGTCGATGGTGGTCGATTTCCCGACGCCGGGTGAGCCGGTGATGCCGATACGGAAGGCCTTGCCGGCCGACGGCAGCAGCGCCTGGACGAGGTCACGGGCCTGCGCCTGATGGTCGGCACGGCGGCTCTCGATGAGCGTGATGGCACGGGCGAGCGCGGCGCGGCTGCCCGAGCGGATATCCTTGGCGAGGGTTTTGACGTCGGGTTTGGCCGTCCGGGAACTCATGCGGTCCGTTTACAACGGATGGCCGTCAGGGGCGAGGGGTTGCGGCTGGGTGAGTGCCGCAAGCCTGTGCGCGAATCATTCGCCTGCGGTTGCAGCCTTCGGTGCCTTGCCCGTCGTCCGCCGCCAGATCCAGAACAGCACCGGCCACATCAGCGCGCCGATGGCGAGCGAGGCCAGCACCGCCGACACCGGCCGCTCGAAGAACGGCAAAATGCTGCCGTCGGACTTGATCAGCGACGTGACGAAGCTCTGCTCAACCATGGTGCCCATAACGATGCCGAGCACCATGGCGGCGACCGGGTAGCCGTTGGCCTCCATCACGTAGCCGATGACGCCGAAGGCGGCGACGGTCAGCACCGCGAACAGGCTGTTGCCGGTGGCGAACGAGCCGACGGCGCAGCAGAGCATGATCACCGGCATCACGGCGGAGCGTGGCGCGCGCAGCACATAACCAGCGGCGCGGATCATGATGATCCCGAGCGGGATCATGATGATGTTGGCCATGATGAACATGATGTAGATGGCGTACATGCTCGACGCCTTCTCGGTGAAGAGCGTCGGGCCGGGGTTGAGGCCCTTCATGTAGAGCACGCCGATGGCGATCGCCGTGATGGTGTCGCCGGGCACGCCGAACAGCAGCGCCGGCACCCAGCCCGAGGCGAGGCTCGCATTGTTGCTGGCGCCGGCCTCGACGAGACCCTCGACGTGCCCGGTGCCGAACTTCTCTTTTTCCTTCGAGAAGCGCTTCGACATGGCGTAGCTGACCCACGCCGCCATGTCCGCGCCCGCGCCCGGCAGCACGCCGATGATGATGCCGACGATGTTGCCGCGGGTCATCGGCAGCCAGTATTTCTTCGTCAGTGCGAGTTGACCTGCAAGGATGCTGCCGAACTTGCGGCGCGGCAGCGGCGGCGGATCGGGCGAGAGCATCGCGCGCATCACTTCCGACACGGCGAACACACCGACCAGCGCCGGGATCGGTTCGATGCCGCCGAGTAAATCTGTGAGGCCGAAGGTGAAGCGCGGAACGCCGCCGGGGTTCTCCATGCCGACACAGGCGATCAGCAGTCCGAGCAGCATGCTGGCGATGGCTTTCACCGGCGACGAGCGTGCGACCAGCGTCGCACACATCAGTCCGAGCACGGCGAGCCAGAAGTATTCAAATGTCGAGAAGCGCAGCGCGATGTCGGCAAGCGGCGGCGCCAGCGCCATCAGCGAAATGGTGCCGGCGATGCCGCCGATGGCGCTGAACCAGACGCCGGCGCCGAGCGCCAGTTCGGCCTGGCCCTTGCGCGTCATGGCATAGGCTTCGTCGGTGTAGGCGGCCGAGGCGGGCGTGCCGGGAATGCGCAGCAGCGCGCCCGGAATATCGCCGGAGAAGATCGCCATGGCCGAGGCCGACACGATGGTCGCGACGGCCGCGATGGGTGAGAGATAGAACGTCACCGGCACGAGCAGCGCGGTTGCCATGGTCGCCGACAGCCCGGGCAGCGAGCCGACGACAAGGCCGTAGATCGACGCGGCGAAAATCGCGATCAGGACGTCGGTGGCAAAAACGAGCCGCAGCGCTTCAAGGAACGTCGCCATGCGTCACCAGGGCATCGGCAGCAGGCCGGCGGGCAACGGCACCCGCAGCAATTTGTAGAAGACGAGGTGCGCGCCGATCGGCGCGAGGATGGCGACGGGGATTGCGAGCCGCAGCCGCGCGCCGAGCGCGAGCGAGGTGATGAAGGTGATGATCGCCGCCGCCGGGATGAAGCCGAGTTTCTCGACGCCGACGACGTAGAAGATCAGCAATGCTGGTGGCAGCAGCACGCGCAGGCCGAACAGTGGCCCTTTGCTCTCCGATGTCGCCTGCGGACCTTCGATCGCGGCCAACTCCGCCTCGGCCTCTTCCTCGAACTTGCGGCCGATGCCGAGCGCGATCATCATGCCGCAGGCGATAAGCGCAAAGCCGATGATCAACGGAAACACGTTCGGCCCGACCTGCTGGCCGGGCACGGGCGGCAGGCGGGACCCGCCATAGGCGGCGAGCGCCCCGAGCACGATCAGGAACGATCCGGTGATCTTGTCCGACAGGCGCATGGCGAAGCCGTCAGGCCTTCAAATATCAGGTCTTGGCGATCCCCGCGGCCTTCATCGCTTCGCCCATCTGGCGATCGCTGTTGTCCATGAAGCTGGCGTAGCCGGCGGCATCGTTCCAGACGGTGCCGAAGCCGCGCGAACTCATGAACTCGTTGTACTCCTTCGACTCGTAAATCTTCTTCATCGTCGCCGTCAGCTTGTTGGCGATCGGCTGCGGCAGGCCTTTCGGCCCCGCAAAGCCGCGCCATGCGCCGGTCGAGTAGTCGATGTTCATCGCTTCCTTCAGCGTCGGCACGTCCGGGAAGATGGCCGCCCGCTTCGGCGACATCACCGCAAGGGCCCGCGTCTTGCCTGCGTCGATCATGGCGCGCGCCTCGGGGATCGAACAGGTGCACATATCGATGCCGCCGGCGGCGAGGTCCTGCATGCCGGGCGCGGCGCCGTTCGACGGCACCCAGGCGACCTGGTTCGGCGGCAGGCCCATCGCTTGCATCCAGCCGACCAGCGCCAGATGCCAGATGCCGCCCTGACCGGTGCCCGACGCCTTGAACTTGCCCGGAGGCGCCGCCTTGATTGCATCGGCGAGGTCTTTCACGGTCTTGTACGGCGCATCCGCCTTCACGTGGATACCCGGCGGGTCCTCGTTCATCAGCGCCAGCGGCGTGTAGTTCTTCGGCGTCAGCTCGGTGAGACCAGCCCAGTGCATCATCGCGATTTCGACGGTGATGATGCCGATGGTGTAGCCGTCCGGATTGGCGGTCGCGATGGCTGAGTGGCCGACGACGCCGGAACCGCCGGTGCGATTGACGACGTTGACGGGCTGGCCGAATTCCTTTTCCAGCAAGCCGCCGACGATGCGCGCGGTTGCGTCCGTTCCGCCGCCGGCGCCCCACGGGCAGATCAGCTGAATCGGACGGTTGGGATAATTCTCTTGCGAGAAGGCAGGCTTCAGTCCAAGTCCGGCGCTCGCAGCGACAGCAGCACTCGAAGCCGCGAAGGCGCGGCGCGTAATCCTGACCATGGCGTCTCTCCCGTGGCGCAGGTGAACTCCTGCGCTCTTATGGGAGACATTCTAGGCAAGTTTTTTGCGGGCTCGCAAGAACGAGTCGGCGCGTAAAAATGCTGCGCAGCAAATGATTGCGTAACCAAATTTGGTTGGCGCAATCAGCTTGCAGCTATTCCGCCGCTTCGCTGCCGTGGCCGAGCCGGGCGCTGAGCTTGTTGATCAGTTCTTCGGCGGCGTCCGCAATCACGGTGCCCGGCGGGAAGATGGCTTCGGCGCCGGCCTTGAAAAGCGCATCGTAATCCTGCGGCGGCACCACGCCACCGATGATAATCATAATGTCCTCGCGGCCGTGCTTCTTCAGCGCGGCCTTGAGTTCCGGCACGGCGGTGAGGTGAGCGGCGGCGAGCGACGACACGCCAAGGATGTGCACGTCATTCTCGACGGCCTGACGTGCGGCTTCGTCCGCGGTCGCGAACAGCGGCCCGATGTCGACGTCGAAGCCGACGTCGGCGAAGGCGGACGCAATCACTTTCTGGCCGCGGTCGTGACCGTCCTGGCCGATCTTGGCGACGAGGATGCGGGGACGGCGGCCTTCGGCGTCTTCGAACGCATCGATCCGCGCTGCGAGTTTCTCAACCTTGTCGGTCATGGTCGCGGCCTCGCGCTTGTAGACGCCGGTGATGGACTTGATTTCGGCGCGGTGGCGGCCGAACACTTTCTCCATCGCATCGGAGATTTCGCCGACGGTCGCTTTCGCCCGTGCGGCATCGATGGCGAGCGCCAGCAGGTTGCCGTTGCCGTCCTTGGCCGAACGGGTGAGCGATTCTAGCGCCGCCTTGACGTCGGCCTCGACGCGCTCGCCGCGCAGCCGCTTCAGCTTGTCGATCTGCAGGCGGCGGACGGTCGAGTTGTCGACCTTGAGCACGTCGATCGGCTTTTCAGACTCCGGTTTGAACTTGTTGACGCCGATGACGGCCTGGCGGCCGCCGTCGATGCGTGCCTGCGTCTTGGCGGAGGCTTCCTCGATGCGCAGCTTCGGCACGCCGGCTTCGATGGCTTTGGCCATGCCGCCGAGGGCTTCGACTTCCTGAATGTGCGCCCACGCCTTGGCCGCGAGATCCTGCGTTAATCGCTCGACGTAATACGAGCCGCCCCACGGATCGACGATGCGCGTGGTGCCGCTTTCCTGCTGCAGGAAGAGCTGCGTGTTGCGTGCGATGCGCGCCGAGAAGTCGGTCGGCAGCGCCAGCGCCTCGTCGAGCGCATTGGTGTGCAGCGACTGCGTGTGGCCCTGCGTTGCCGCCATCGCCTCGATGTTGGTGCGCACCACGTTGTTGAACACGTCCTGCGCCGTCAGCGACCAGCCGGACGTCTGGCAATGGGTGCGCAGCGACAGCGAGCGCGCATCCTTCGGTTCGAACTCCTTCATCAGCTTCGCCCAGAGCAGACGCGCGGCACGCATCTTGGCGACTTCCATGAAGAAGTTCATGCCGATCGCCCAGAAGAAGGAGAGGCGCGGCGCGAACTTGTCGATGTCGAGGCCGGCGGCGATTCCCGCACGGACATACTCGACGCCGTCGGCGAGCGTGTAGGCGAGTTCGAGGTCCTGTGTCGCGCCGGCTTCCTGCATGTGGTAGCCGGAAATCGAGATCGAGTTGAACTTCGGCATGTTCTTCGAGGTGTAACCGAAGATGTCCGAGATGATCCGCATCGAGGGCGTCGGCGGATAGATGTAGGTGTTGCGCACCATGAACTCTTTCAGAATGTCGTTCTGAATGGTGCCCGAAAGTTTCTGCGGCGGCACGCCTTGCTCTTCGGCGGCCACCACATAGAGCGCGAGGATCGGCAGCACCGCGCCGTTCATGGTCATCGACACGCTCATCTGGTCGAGCGGGATGCCGGCGAACAGCGTGCGCATGTCGTAGATCGAGTCAATCGCCACGCCCGCCATGCCGACGTCACCGGAGACGCGCGGGTGATCCGAGTCGTAACCGCGATGGGTGGCGAGATCGAACGCGACCGAGAGACCCTTCTGGCCGGCGGCCAGGTTGCGGCGATAGAAGGCGTTGGAATCTTCCGCCGTCGAGAAGCCTGCGTACTGGCGCACGGTCCACGGCTGGTTGACGTACATGGTCGGGTAGGGGCCGCGCAGATAGGGCGCGATGCCGGGCCAGGTGGCGAGGAAGTCGATGCCGTTCAAGTCTGCTTCCGAATAGGCCGGCTTCACCGCGATGCCTTCGGGCGTCATCCACGGCTCGGCGCCAAGCTCTCCCGCGGGAGCGGCGGCAGCGGCGAAGGGCACCTGTGTGAAATCGGGAATGCGGCTCATGGCTCGGCTCTTGTCATTCTTATGTATCATGATCCGGATGCTGGTGGCTGACAAAGTCCTTCAGCTCCCAGAGCTCTTCTGTCGTCTTGCCCGGCAAAGTGCCGATGTGATCGACCCATGCAAGCTTGGCTTCGGTCCCGGTGGTGTAGGCCGGTGTGAGGTCCTGCGGACGATCGAAGCTACCCATGGTGAGTTCGATGTACTCGCCACCGGTGGCGCGGTAGCTCAGCGGCGTGCCGCAGGCCGGACAGAAATCGCGCTCGGCGGTGTTCGACGAGCGGAAGGTGCCGGGCTTGCCGCGTGTCCAGGCGTGGTCGCCATGCGGCACGTCGGCGAGCGCGAGAAATGGGCTGCCGCCAGCCTTCTGGCACATCCGGCAATGACACAGGCTAAGGCGTGCCGGCTTTGCGTAGATGGCAAAGCGCACCGCGCCGCATTGGCAGCCGCCGGTCATCACAGGTTGCCGTGCATCCACCATCAGCTCACGCCTTCAGCTTCTCGTATGCATCGCGCAGCGTGGCGAGCGCATCGCCGCCGGCAAACACGAACGAGCAGATACCGGCGGCCTTGTAATCGGCTTCGCGATCACCCGGACGCCCAGCCAGATAGATATGCTTTGCGCCTGCCGCTTGAAGGGCCTTGGCAGATACCGCCGCGTGATCGGCATACATCGCATCCGACGAGCAGAGGCAGACGAGCGCTGCATCGGACGCCTTGTAGGCTTCCGCAAGCGACGCGGCATCGGCAAATCCCGGCGTATCGACGGCCTCGATGCCGCCGGTCTCGAAGAAGCTTTTCGCGAAGGTCGCACGGGCAGTGAAGTCGGCGGGTGTACCGAGGTTGGCAAGAAACACTTTCGGGCGCGTGCCGGTTCTTTTCAGAATGGCGTCCGATGTGTCGCGCAACGCTTCGAAGGGCGCGGCGAGCCGGATCGGCGCGAGTCCATCGAACTTGATTTTTGTCTCACCGTAGGGAGCGAGGCCGATCGGCTTGGCATCGAGAACTTCAGGGACGTCTTCGTGCAGGTTCGGAAACTCACTGGCGCCGGTCATCACGTCCTTGCGGCGGGCAATGTTCTTGTCGCGCTCAGCGCGTGCGGTGGCCACCTTCTTCTGAATGAGGTTTTGTTCGAGCGCCGCCCACGCGCCGCCGGCACGCTCGATCTCCTGGAACAGCGACCAAGCTGTTGCAGCAAGCTGCTGCGTCAGCGTCTCGATGCCGCCGGCACCGGCGGCCGGGTCGGCGACCTTCGCGAGATTGGATTCCTCCAGCAGGATGAGTTGCGTGTTGCGGGCGACACGGCGCGCAAACGGATCGGGCAGGCCGAGCGCGAGCGTGTGCGGCAGCACGCAGATGCTGTTGGCGCCGCCAAGGCCAGCGGAGAACACCGCGCCGGTGACGCGTAGCATGTTCACGTTAGGATCGCGCTGGGTCAGCATGCGCCAGGCGGTTTCGGCAGCGATGAAGAGGGGCTCCGGTTTCAGGCCGCAGCTTTCTTCCACGCGTGCCCAGAGCAGCCGCAGCGCCCGAAACTTCGCCATGGTCAGGAACTGGTCGGCGTCGGCGGAGAGCCGCGCGTAGATCATGCACCTTGCGTCGTCGAGCGCGATGCCACCGGCCTCCAACGCGCGCAGATAGGCGACAGCGGACGCGAGCACGAACGCCAGCTCCTGAGCTTCGGTGCCGCCCGCGTCGTGAATGACGCGGCCGTCGGCGGCGACGAACGGACCCTTGAAGCCGAGCGCTGCGAACGCCTTCACGCCACCGATGAGGACAGGCGCGATCTCGGCCCATGGATAGGGACTCGATCCCCACACGGCGGCCGCGCCAATCGGATCCAAGCCGAAGCGGGCCTCGACATTCGCCGGAGCAATGCCGCGCGCTTTCAGCAGCTCGGCGAAATGTTGCACGGCGATGCGCGACTGCGGACCGATCTCGAATTCGATGGCAATGCCCGCGTCGAGATAGATATCTTCAAGCGCACGCGCGAGCGCGGTCGGCTCGAGCCCCGTGCCTCGCGCGGCATTGCCGCCGGTGAACACAAGTGTCAGTCCGGACGCGCCGTTTTCGAGATCGTGCAGCGCCTGCGCGTTCGCTTGCGCCGGGTCGGGATGATCGACGCGCTGCATGATCTGCCACGGCTGCGCCGCTCCGCGGCCAGCGACGATGCTTGCATCGGTAGTGCGCGGATAGATCGGCTCGATCTTCAGGCCGTCATAGGTCTTGTTGGTCAGCTTCTCGAACGGCGCACCTTTCAGAACGCCATCGACGAGCTTGAGCCACGCCTCGCGGGTTGCGGGTGGGAATTCGGCTGCCAGGCGCAGCTCTTCGGATGCAGTGTCGTTGGCCATCTTGGTCTTCAAATCTCCCGGGCCGGTTTCGACAGCAAAAGCATGAAATGCCAACCCCGCCTTAGGCTTACCCTGATGCTGTTTTCCGCCAATGGCGGCTCAGGTCAAGGGAGGAAGACGTTCAATGCCGGCTGTATCGAGCCCCTTTAGCGCTTGTTCCGGGGTCTTCCCGGCGATCGACCGGGTGGGCGCGATCTCGGCCAGCGGCACCAGCACGAACGCCCGCTCGAACAGGCGAGGGTGCGGCAGGATGAGGTCGGGCGTCTCGAGCTGCGCGTCATCGTAGGCAATGATGTCGAGGTCGAGCGGACGCGGACCCCAGCGGCGTTCGGTCTTGCGGTCGCGGCCGAACTTCGTCTCGACCCGATGAAGTGCAAACAGCAGCGCGTGCGGGTCGAGCGCCGTATCGATCTCGATGCAGGCGTTGATGAAACGATCCTGCTGCTCGTCGCCCCACGGCGGCGTTGCGTAATCCGACGAGCGGGCGACGAGCGCAGCCTGCGTCATGCCGCAGATCATCGGGATGGCCTTGGCGAAGGTCGCGCGGACATCGCCGACATTGCCGCCCAGTGCGATCAAGGCGCGGGCCATTGCGGGGCTAGCTGCGCGTGCGCGTCAGGATCACGCCGACGTCGTCGAAGATCGCGGCGATCGGGGCGTGCGGTTTGTGCACCGTGACCTTGACGGCGCTGACGCGGCTGAACTTGCCGAGGATGGCGTCGGCGACGGCGCCAGCCGCGCGCTCCAGCAGTTTATAGTTGTCGTCGCGAAACGCCGACGTCGCAGCTTTGACCACGTCGGAATAAGACACGGTGTCGGCGAGCTTGTCGGTACGTGACGACTCGGCAAGGTCGCACGACAGTTCGAGATCGACGACGAACCGCTGACCGACCTCGGCTTCATGCTCCATGACGCCATGGCGGGCATGGATCACGATGCCATGGATGAAAATCGTATCGGTCATCGCTTATCTCTTGTCCTCGATGGCGGCGGCAACGCGCAGCGCTTGAACGGTTTCGGCGACGTCATGGGCGCGAATAATCTTCGCGCCGTTCTGGGCGGCGAGCAGATGCGCGGCGATCGAGCCGCCCAGCCGCTCCTGCGGTTCGGATCGCGCGACGCTGGCAATGAAGCGCTTGCGCGACGCGCCGACCAGCAAGGGGTAACCAAGCACCATCAATTCATCAAGCCGTGCGAGGGCGGCCATGCTCTGCTCCGGCGTCTTGCCGAAGCCGATGCCCGGATCGAGCACGATGTTGGCGTTGGGGATGCTGGCCTCCGCCGCGACCGCAAGCGAGCGGCGGAAGAACGCGATCATATCCTTGACGATGTCGCTCGCCGGATCGGCAGCATCGCGATTGTGCATGATGACGACCGGCACGCCGTGGCGGGCGACTACTGCTGCCATTTGCGGATCGCGCTGCAGTCCCCAGACGTCGTTGACGATGCCGGCGCCCTGGCCGATCGCCCAGTCGGCGACCTCGGCCTTCATGGTGTCGATCGACACCGGCGTGCCGAGTTCGGCGACGGCGGCGAGGATCGGTTCAAGCCGCTCGCGCTCCTCAGCCGCCGAAACGGTCTTGGCGTTGCCATAGGGCCGGGTCGATTCCGCGCCGATATCGATGATGTCGGCGCCGGCGGCGATCATCGCCTGCGCGTGCGCAACGGCGCTATCGGCCGCGAAGAATTCTCCGCCGTCCGAGAACGAGTCCGGGGTCACGTTCAGCACACCCATGACGGCGGCAAAAGGCCGCGCAAACAATGGCCGCAGCACCGGATGGGTGGGGCGCGTAGATGAGCTTACGGCAGGCTTCGGGTTGGCCATGGCGGTCGCTTTGCGCGGTCCCACCAGGGGAGTCAAGGCGCGGAAGCCCTTGGGCGCGTGGGCAGAACGGGTCTCAATAAGTGATCTTCGGCGGCAGCTTCTTGGCGCGGTCGATCAACTGCTCGACCGAGCGCTGCGACGGCAGCACATCCACCAGCTTCCGCCTGGTGTTGGCATCTTTCATCGCCTGGGCGAGGCGGGCAGGGTTGCGCATGGCCAGTTCGCGCACGGTGGTCACGCCGGCAGCGCGCAGAAGTTCGGTCTTGCCGGTGCCGATGCCACGGATCCGCATGTAGTCGGCCTTGTTGGCCCAATCGAGCAGCAGCTTTTCGCTGATCCCGGTCTGGGTATGCAGCTCCTTGCGGCCCTTGACGCTTTGCGCGGCCTCAAGGAACGCCTCGGTGGTGCGGATGCCGATCGATTTGAGCTTGGCGGCTGCCTGCTGGCTCAGGCCATCAATCTTGGAGAGCGGGTATGTCATGGGACTCGAAAGCAAGCTGGTTGTCGCGGCGGGTGAAGCGGGCTCGTGGCCTCAGCAACTATTCCACCGGTTGCGCCCATCCGACCGTTCGTCGCGGATGGGCACGTAAAGTTCACCAGCTACATCGTTCGCTCTGAAAAATTCCTGCCGGGGATCGATTGTCCGTGCAAGGACAGAACATCCGGCGCTGATCAAGCCGATCAGCCGATCGATAATGTGTCGCATTGTACCCAACCCCACCGGCTGACGCCGGCTATCCTCAAAATCATCTTGAGCGTTCGCCGTGGCAATTACAAGCGATCAGAAGCGGACACGTTCCATTTGTCGGCGATCACAGGCGAGTGTTGCAGCAATGCAAGATCACCGCATTGACAACGGCGAAGTTGCACTGCGGTTCGCGGTCGGCAGCTTCCATTGTTTGGAATGCTTGCAAGGATGCCGATCGTCACGGAGCATTTGATTTCGTTATTGAATGCCAAAGCGGGCGCAATGGCCGGTTCAATCGGTTTTCAAGATCGCGTATGATGGCGCCGCCGATGGTGGCATATGCTGACGATGATCGCATGCGGTGAGCGGATGCGATCCGAGTTTCGAAAGACAGACCAGGATATTTCGATGTCGAATAGCGATACCGCGGAAAAGGTTTTCATCGGCAAGGGCGAAGAAACCGCCTGGCTCACGCTTGGCCTTGCCAATCGCCACGGACTTGCAACAGGCGCGACCGGAACCGGCAAGACAGTCTCTCTGCAGATCATGGCCGAGGGATTTGCGCGAGCGGGTGTGCCGGTTTTCGCAGCCGACATCAAAGGCGACCTTTCCGGCATTGCAGCAATGGGCGAGCCGAAGGACTTCATCCTCAAGCGCGCCAAGGATATGGACCTCGATTTCCAGCCGGATGAGTTCTCGACGGTGTTCTGGGACGTTTTCGGCGAGCAAGGCCATCCGGTGCGGGCAACCGTCTCGGAAATAGGACCGTTGCTGTTGGCGCGAATGCTTGACCTCAACGACGTGCAGGAGGGTGTGCTCAACGTTGCCTTCAAGATTGCCGACGAGGAAGGTTTCCCGCTGCTCGACTTCAAGGATCTGCGAGCCATTCTCGATGCGATCTCGCCCGCCGACAAAAAGAAGAAGGGTGAGGACGCTGGCGGCGGCGACGGGCTGGCCGATATCAAGGCGGCCGCCCAGAAATTCGGCAACGTCACCAAGCAGACCATCGGCACGATCCAGCGCCAGCTTCTGGTCTTGGAAAACCAGGGTGGCGAGAACTTCTTCGGTGAACCGGCGCTGCAGCTGAAGGACTTCATGCGGACCGACAAGGACGGCCGGGGCATGATCAACATCCTCGCCGCGGACAAGCTGATGTCGAGCCCGCGGCTTTACGCGACCTTCCTGCTCTGGATGCTGTCGGAACTGTTCGAGGAACTGCCGGAGGCCGGCGATCCGCCGAAACCGAAGCTCGTGTTCTTCTTCGACGAAGCGCATCTGCTGTTTACCGACGCTCCCAAGGCGCTGCTCGACAAGATCGAGCAGGTGGTGCGCCTGATCCGCTCCAAGGGCGTCGGCGTTTATTTCGTGACGCAGAACCCGATCGACGTGCCGGACCGCGTCCTGGCGCAGCTCGGTAACCGCGTGCAGCATGCGTTGCGCGCCTTTACGCCGCGCGACCAGAAGGCGGTCGCCGCCGCCGCGCAGACCTTCCGTCCGAACCCGAAGCTCGATACGGCGAAGGTCATCACCGAACTCGGCAAGGGCGAGGCGCTGGTGTCGTTCCTCGAAGGCAACGGCACGCCGACCATGGTCGAGCGTGTGTTCATCCGGCCGCCGACGGCGCGCATGGGGCCGATCACGCCCGAAGAGCGCAAGGCGATCCTGGCCAAGAGCCCGGTGAAGGGGAAGTACGACAAGGCGATCGATTCCGAGTCAGCCTATGAGATGCTGCACAAACGTCTGACCGAAACCGCAGCACCGGTTGGCACGGAAGGAGTCGATCCCGGCACGCCCGCTCCGGCTCCGGCTGGTGTGCTCGACAAGCTTGCCAACATCCTCGGCATCATCTTCGGCACCAGCCGGCCGCGCGGGACGAAGCTGACCACGGGTCAGGTGATCGCGCGCGATCTGACCCGCTCGGTGACCAACACGGTGATCGGCGGCGCGGCGGCGAAGATCGGCAGGTCCGTTGGCGGCTCGGTCGGCGGATCGATCGGCCGCACGATCGTGCGCGGCGCGCTCGGCGGATTGCTGCGCAGGTAAGATTTCAACGTTCGTGCGGTGGGATGTCACGCACAGTCGCGACGAAAGCCGCGACGTCATCCTTGCCGTACTTCAGATGTTTGCGCTCGGTCGAAGCCGGATGCCGCGGCAGGCCGACACCCTTGCGCCGTTCCGTCGATGGGCGGATCGGCCGCGGCACAAACCCGCCGCCGCAGTTCGGGCAGACGTTCAATAATTGCGTCTCGACGCAATCCGCGCAGAACGTGCACTCGTAGGTACAGATCATCGCGTCGGTCGCCGCCGGCGGCAAACTCTTGTCGCAGTATTCGCAGTTGGGGTGCAGCTTCAGCATGGATGTCTCCAGGTCCCCGCAGTATGGTTGCAGCCCGCACACGGTCCAAGGACATAGATGCCTCGTTTCCGGACGGCTACCACAGTCCCGAAACTTGAGCCTAACGTGTTGCGATCAGCTTTCGCAGAGCTTCGATGAAGTTCGATTGACCGGCAAACGACTCGTTCTCTTCCATAATCATGATCTGCACATGGCGGAGACTGTCGAGGTCCGCGTTCGTGGGGTTTTTCTGCAAGACCCGGAAGGGTGACCCGCCATAGGTCTCAAGCATGAGATAAAAGAACAACCTCAAGTTCGTCAGGCATGTGCCCTCGATGAGCTGTTCTGCGATCGTATTGGAGAAACTGCTGCCGACGATCGCCGCTTTTATGGTTTGCTCCGGGCGGCCGCTGCATGGACGCTCGCGCTGGAACTGGACCCGGGGAATCTTGTAGTCGATCGGCGGCCATAGCACGTTCATCAGCTCCGCGAGATCGCGGTCCGTCGGGGGAATGTCGCTGGACTTTGAATAGGTGAGTGACGGCCGAGCGACCAAAGCGGTTTGTGCTTGGCGGTTGATTTCATCCACGACGGCGAGCATCGCGTTGCCCGCTCCCAATTGATCCCAGTGAATGCCGCCGGGTGGGAACAAGTCCGTTTTCAATGCGGTCTTCAGTCCGTGAACCAGACCTGCGGCGTCGACGACGATAATTCCTTTTGCGCGCAGATAGGCGACGTACTCCGGGACAAACCCCGCACGCTCGGCCTCGGAGCTGCGGCATGGCCAGCGATCGACAAAATGCTGCGGAAGATGAGCGATCTTCGATGGCGTGATCAGATAGATGAAGACGGCATTATTGGCTTGATAGTGGCTCTGAATTTGGAGGAGGGCGGGAAGAACGGTTTCCGCCCGCTCTTTGGCGAGCCCCGACCTGCGCTGGCAGTACTCGTTCAAGTATGTTTTTGCGCTGAGTTGCCGGCCTGCTCCGATAAACAAGTCGGGTATCGATGGTTCGTCAAAAAAGCGAAAGCGCAATTCGTTGTTGAGCCGAACCAGAAAATAGCGGGTTGGAATGGCCTCGATGACCCGTTCGGATATGGCTTTCTGTAGGTCGCCCTTGAGGAAAGCTTGCCAAGACCACTCGATCTTTTGATTAAGCGTAACTCCGACGAGCGGTTGGGCGAATGTAATCGGACGACGGCCCTTGTTGATTAAATGCAGATTCCAGAACGTGAGAATCGGCACGGCGACAAGCGCCAGAGCTGCGAGCAGGCGGAGGAGTGGCCAGGGACGAAGTGACAATCGGTTCATCGTGCTAGAACCTGAAATAAATGAACGGCTGGAACGGCGCGGCGATCGCCCGTGCGACCGCGACAACATACAGCAGCAAAGCGCCTGCGGCGGCGACCTCCCTTGCCCATGGACGTCCGGCGTACCAGTCTTGGACGCGAGCCAGGATGGGCGTTGCGGGGATCAGCGAAATCATCGCACCAGCGATCAAGGTCGTGGCGACTTCGATCGACGCATCGATCCGTATTGCGCCACTGGTTAGCCCGAACAACGATTTGAGAAACGGCTCCAGGTGACTCAACGATTCCGAGCGGAAGATCGCCCAGCCGATCATGACGATGAAAAGCGTGATCGACGTGGCCAGAACCCGTCCGCAACGCCGAAGCCATGCGAGCAAGAACAACCGGTCCAGAACCAGAAACAGGCCGTTGTAGGCTCCCCACAGGATAAAGTTCCACCCCGCACCGTGCCACAGGCCGGACAGTAGGAAGCAAACCCAGAGATTGATGTAGGTACGAGCCATGCCGCGGCGATTGCCGCCGAGTGGCGCGTAAAGGTAGTCGCGGATCCATGTGGTCAGCGAAATATGCCATCGTCTCCAGAATTCGGTGATCGACTGCGATGCGTAGGGACTGTTGAAGTTCTCCTTCAACTCGAAGCCCATCATGCGGGCGAGCCCGATTGCCATGTCGGAATAGCCGGCAAAGTCGAAATAGATCTGGATGGTGAAAGCAGCCAGACCGAGCCAGGCGGTGCTTGCCGCAAGGCCCGACGGATCTGCGGCGAACACCTGATTGGCGAAGTTTCCGAGCGGATCGGCGATCAACAGCTTGCGGATCAGGCCGCGCGTGAACCGCAGGAACCCGCCCAAAAACCCGCTCCAGGATGCGGGCGGCGGCGATGCGATCTGGTCCTTCATCTCATGGTATTTGAGGATGGGACCGGCGAGCAGCTTGGGAAAGAACAGGACGAACAGACAATAGTCGGCGAAGCGTTCCGCGGGTTTGGAAATCCCGCGATTCGTATCGACGAGGTAGGTAATCTTCTCGAACACCACGAACGAGATGCCGATTGGCAGCGCCAGGCGCAGCAGCGGAAGCGGCGTGACATCAAGCGGCAACAGAGCTGTGTTGAGCGTCTGGATCAGGAAGTCGGCGTACTTGTAGACAATCAGAATACCGAGGTTTTGGATGACACCGGCGGACAGCGCCAGGATGCGTATCCTTCTGCCGGTTGGTTCGCTGAGATAGAACGACAAGCCGTAATCGATGGCGGTCGAGATCAGCAGAATGACGACGAACGCCGGCTCACCCCAAACATAGAACAGCGCGCTGGCAGCGAGCAGAATCCATTTTCGCGCGTCGGCGCCGGGCGTCAGCAAATAAGCGGCATAGATGCTGGGAAAAATCGTCAAAAAAAGCGGCTCGTAAAACAACATGTACTGTCGGCCTGCCGAGTGGAGAAAATTGCCGATTGCTCGTTCGAAAGAGGATGGTCAAAGCGCAAAAATTAGCCCACGTTGGCGCGGCAAACATGATTATGCAAGAGCAACCCACGTGCCTCATCAAAATCTGAATTCGGTCCTCGCGCGCATCGATTCCGATCTCGACGCGAGCCTTGAACGTCTGTTCGCGCTGCTGCGCATCAAGTCGATCTCCGCCGATCCGGCATTTGCCGATGATTGCAAAACCGCGGCGAAGCATCTCGCGAATGATCTCGCCTCACTCGGCTTTGCGACCGAGGTGCGGCCGACCGCAGGGCACCCGGCGGTGGTCGGCAAGAGCAACGGGCAGGCCGGCAAGCCGCACGTGCTGTTCTACGGCCACTACGATGTGCAGCCGGTCGATCCGCTGAATCTGTGGCACCGTCCGCCGTTCGAGCCGGTGGTCACCGATCATGCCGACGGCCGCAAGATCATCGTCGCGCGCGGAGCCGAGGATGACAAAGGCCAGCTGATGACCTTCGTCGAGGCATGCCGGGCATGGAAGAACGTCACCGGCTCGCTGCCGATCAACGTCACCGTGCTGATCGAAGGCGAGGAAGAAGTCGGCTCGAAGAACTTCGGTCCGTTCCTGCAACAATACAAGGCGGACCTCTCCGCCGACTTCGCGCTCGTCTGCGACACCGGCATGTGGGACCAGAACACGCCCGCGATCACGACGGCGCTGCGCGGCCTCGTCTACGAGGAGGTGCGCATCAAGGCGTCAAACCGCGACTTGCATTCGGGCATTTACGGCGGCGGCGCGCAGAACCCGATCCGTGTGCTGACGCGCATTCTCGGCGGCCTGCATGACGAGAACGGACGCATCACGATTCCGGGCTTCTACGATGGCGTGAAGGATTTGCCGCCGGACGTGCTGGCGCAGTGGAAGGCGTTGAACCTTTCAGCGGACTCGTTCCTGAAGCCGATCGGTCTGTCGATTCCGGCCGGAGAGAAGGATCGCCTGCTGATCGAACAGGTCTCCTCGCGCCCGACCTGCGACATCAACGGCATTGTCGGCGGTTACACCGGCGAAGGTTCCAAGACGGTTATTCCGTCGCTTGCGTCGGCCAAGGTGTCGTTCCGTCTTGTCGAAGGCCAGGACCCGGTGAAGGTCCGCGCGGGGTTCCGCAAATACGTCAGCGACCGCCTGCCGGGCGATTGCGGTGCCGAGTTTCTCGACCATTCGCTGGCGCCGGCGATCGCGCTGCCGTGGGACATGAAGCCGTTGGCCGCCGCCAAGCAGGCACTCACTGAGGAGTGGGGCAAGGAAGCGCTGCTGATCGGCTCGGGTGCGTCGATCCCGATCGTCGCCGACTTCAAGAAGACCCTGGGACTGGAAACCGTCCTGATCGGCTTCGGCCTGGAGGATGACAACATCCACTCGCCGAACGAGAAGTACGATCTGAAGAGTTTCCACAAGGGCATCCGCTCGTGGGCGCGTATTCTCGCGGCGTTTGCGGAAGCGAAACTTTGAGTCGAACGCTAGGTCCCGCGGCTTTGCTTCATCCGGTCGATGAAGCTCGCCGTTTCGGGCGGAAGCGACTTCAGCCCCTTCTTTGCCGCGATCGACAGCCACGGCCGAAGCTGCGAGCCTTTCAGAAAGGCCGGCTCGCGATTGGCCGGGATCAACCGGTCGAACACCAGCACCACGGTGACGGCCACGAGGCCGATGCGCACGGCGCCGAGAACCGAACCGGCGATCCGGTCAGGAACGCTTGGCGTCGGACCGATGGCTTCGTCGATGGCGAGCCGCAGCACCAGCGAGATGAGAATTCCTCCGATCAGCAGCAGCCCGATGAAGATCGACGAGCTGTAGATGGCGTTCGATGCCGGCGTGCTGGTCATCATGGCGGCGATGCGCGGCGTTAGCGTGATGGCGAGTGGAACCGCCATGGCATAGGCCAGGATCGTCGCGGCACTGCGGATGACGCCAGCCCTATAGCCGACGATGAGCGCGGCGGCCAGCAGGACATAAACGGCAATATCGAATGGGTTCACGGGAGGACCTGCGGCGGACTGTCCGCTTATCGGTAGCGCGAACGCGTTAGCGAAGCCTTGATGAGGCTCGCACAAGCGCCCGTATCGTCGTTAACGGCGGACAGATGACAAAAAACGCCGCCCGGAATTGGGCGGCGTTTGATTCACGTGCAGAGGTCTTGTGAAACAGACTCTACATCGAAAATTATGATTTGTAACTGGGGTCGATGCGGTCGAGCTTGCGCAAGAGACCGGGCCAGACGAGCTTCACCGAGCGCGCTTCCAAAGCGTCGCGATCGCTGAACACCTTCTCGTTGACCTCCAGCGCCAGCTTCTCGATCGGGTAGGCGGTCGGCCCCAACATGCGGGTGCGCACCTGCATCGTGCACGAGCGCTCAAGATGATACATGCGCTCGAAGGCGGAGGCGACGGTGCGGCCGACCGTCAGCGTGCCGTGGTTGCGCAACAGCATGTGATTCTTCTCGCCGAGGTCACGCTGCAGGCGCGGACGCTCATCATGATCGAGCGCGACGCCCTCGTAGTCGTGATAGGCGAGGTCGCCAGTGACGAAATGTGCGGTCTGGTTCAGCGGCAGCAGTCCGTCCATGCAGGTCGCCACCGCCGTGCCGTCCGGCGTGTGCAGATGCATGACGCAGCCGGCGTCCTCACGCACCTCATGGATAGCCGAGTGGATGGTGAAGCCCGCCGGATTGATCTTGTACTGGCTCGCCGTGAGCTGGTTGCCGTCTAGGTCGACCTTCACGAGGCTCGAGGCAGTGATCTCGTCGAACATCAGTCCGTACGGGTTGATCAGGAAGTGATGATCGGGACCTGGCACCCGCGCGGAGATGTGGGTGTCGACGAGGTCGTCCCAGCCGTAATAGGCGACGAGCCGATAGGCGGCGGCGAGGTTCACGCGCTGCGCCCACTCGGCTTCGCTCATGGTCGAGGGGACTTCCGCAAGGCGGGCTTCGGCTGGCGACATCGATTTCTCCCTTAAGCCTCTGACGGGCGTTCAGACCTGATTTGCATGCAGGCTAGACATGCTCCGATGAAACGGCAACGCAGCATATCCGCAGGACGAGCATGGCTCGTCCGCGTTCGCGTCGGAACTAGGAAACCTGAGACTACGGCGCCGGGATCGCGAGCAGGTTGGCGATGCTCGAACCGCGGATGTCGTAGACGCGGGCGAACACGACCTCGTCGCGCTTCACCTCAAGGATGACCGGCGCGGTCAGGCCCTTGCAGTAGAACTCGCCGAGCGTCATGGCGAAGTCAGCCTGCCGCGAGTCCCAGCCGATGGTGAAGTCAGGGCCGAGGGCAACCTGCGCCGGGCGCTGCGGACCGCACACGGCGACCTTCCACTTGCTGCGGCCGCGCGGCGGAACTTCCTGCTGCTCGGCGAGCTTCTCGCGCAGGCCTTCGCCGGCCTGTTTGAATGCGAGTCCCCAGTAGTCGAGCATGAAGCGGTCGTCGGCTTCACGGACGGTGCCCGCGACGTGGTTGAAGTGCGTGTACTGATACGGATGCAGCCGGATCATCTCGGTCAGCGGCAGCAGCAGCGCCAGGCCGAACAGGCCGACGATGGCCAGGTGCGGCGCCGGGCCGTGGTTGCGCTTGACGCGATCCGAGATCCAGCCGAACACGACTCCGCCCAGCACCGCCATCGGCGGAATGACGAAGATGAAGTGGCGGATGCCGTTGTAGAGGGCAGGGCGCTTCACCATGGCGATGACGAGCGGCAGCGTCGCCGCGAGCGTCAGCATCAGCAGGATCGCTTTCGTCTGCGGCGTCACACGCGAACGCGGGAGCGAGAGGATCGCGCCGCCGGCGCCGATCACGGCGAGGACGATCAGCACTTCCGGCAGCTGCAGTGCGAACAGCGTCGGCAGATACGACCACGGCATGTCCGGCACCGACACCAGCGCGCCGTCGAACATCTCCTTCCATGGCTTCTCGAAGAAGTGCGAGAAGTACGTGACCGCGTTCAGCGGGTTCTTGAACTCGAGGATCGACCACGGCCAGATCAGGCCCATGACGAGATAGGCGAGCACGAGGCCAGGCAGCAGCACATACACCACGTGGAAGAAACGATGCGCGGCTTCGCGTCCGCCGTGGGTGCGAATTTCGTTGATCAGCAGCGGGATGAAACCGGCAACGGCGTAGATCAGCGTCAGGCCGCCGAGAATGCGGCAACCGATCGAGAGGCCTGCGCCGAGGCCGAGGATCAGCACGGTGTTCGGCTGCGGCCGCGGATATTCCTGCACCAGACGCACGAGGCCGAGCATCAGCAAGGCCATCGACACCGCGAACGGCGCGTCCTTCGGGTTCATGAACATGTGGCCGTAGAAGGTCGGGCACAGCGCCAGCAACAGCAGCGCGGCGAGGCCGGCGGCTGCGCCACCGACGCGGCGTGCGAGCCGCCAGGTCACGGCAAGGCCGATGACGCCGACGATTGCGCCAAGCAGACGGCGCGTTTCGAACAGTTCGAGCGGGATCACCTTGTGCAGCAGTGCTGCAACCATGTCGAAGCCGCCGCCGTACATGAAGAGGTTGGCGAACGACAGCGCCCCGGTGTCCTTGAACCCGGAGGCGTACATCTTCAGCAGCAGATCGGCGTATTCGGCGTGGGTGTAATCGTCCCAGCCAAGTCCGTAATCGTGGAAGGTTACTCCGGCGATGATGGCGACAATGGCGATCGCCGCGATGGCGAGATCGTCACACGTCTGCTCAATCGAACGCCGCAACGGCGTTTCGATCGCCGAAGTCGTAAGTGTGGTCATGGTCCTCGATTAACCCGGTGTCCCCTGATGGCCCCGCGCTTGTTTGCGCTGTTGGCCTCCTATTCCCCAGGTTCCATATAGCGCAGTTGCCTGAGCAAGTAATTGGAAATTGTGGCGCAATTCTCCCGGTGCGACGCAACAAATTGCGCAAGGTAAAGAATAAATAGCGGCGGACAGAGGCAAGCTTTCAGCTTCCGTTCATGTTCGCCGCCTCCTGCGTCCGGAGCGCGAACGGCAGCCGGAAGGTGTGGATGCCCCGGCCGCGGAAACCATGTCCCGAATTCCCGTTTGGTGATGTGCGTATTAAGACGTTATCGTTACACGGGGTTGACGGCGCGCGCTCGCGTAGCTGGGGTTGGGAGACGTAGATGGTCTTGTTGTTGATCGCCGGCATTGCGGCCTTCACGATCGGCATTATTGCTCTCGGCTTTGGCATTCCGATCAAGGAATTCAGCTTCGGCAACACCATGATCCTGACCGGGGCGATTGTCGCTTCGACCGGTCTTGCGCTGCTCGGTCTCTGGATCATCGGCCGCGAAGTTCGTGCGTTGGCCCAGCGCCTTCAGGCAGGCGATTTGCCTGCATTGCCTCGTGCCGAGGTAGCTCCGCCACCAATTCCCGCGCGTTCGAGCGCGCCCGAGCCGGTCGTGATCGGCGATCTCACCGCGCCGCCTCACAGCGAAGAGGTTCCCGCACCGCCGCCGTGGAGCGAGCCGGAGCCGGCGCCGCCCGCGCCCGAGCCGCCGCCCCCTCCGAAGAAGCGTAACCTGTTGTTCTCGTCGACCTCCCGCAAGGAGCGCGAGCGCGCGGCGGCCAAGGCCGCCGAGCAGGCGACGGCTGCGGTTGAGCCTGAAAAGCCGGAGCCTGTTCCGGCAGCGCCGGAGCCCGAACCCGTTGAGCCGCAGGCTCCGGCCGACCCGCGGATATCATTCGAAGCAGCGTGGCCGCAGGCCGAGCGGGCGCGGCCGGGCCAGCCGCTCCGTTCCGACGCTGCACCGCAGCCGCCTGCAGCCCCACGCGTACGGCCAGATCCGAAGCCCGTGGCGTCCGAAGTGACCGTGCTGAAGTCGGGCGTGGTCGACGGCATGGCCTATTCGCTCTACTCGGACGGCTCGATCGAGGCACAGATGCCCGAAGGCATGGTGCGCTTCGCGTCCATCGAAGAACTGCGGGCCCACCTCGATCAGCGGGCCTGATCGCTTTACTTGCGAATATTAGGATGTCATCTTTCCCAGGCGTGATCTATGCTTGGGAATCAGAGCATCGTTGATTGCCGCCAAGTATAGTCGGACAGGGGCGGGGGAGTGCCATGAACGATCAGGCGGGCAAAAGCTTCATCGATCTGACGGCCAACATCGTATCGGCTTACGTCAGCAACAATCCGACCCCGGCATCCGACATTCCGTCGCTGATCAATCAGGTGCATGCGGCGCTCGTCCGCGTCTCGACCGGGCGCCCCGAAACCTCGGCGGAGCCTGCAAAGCCTGCGGTTCCTGTGAAGAAGTCGATGACCGGCGAGTATTTGATCTGTCTCGAAGACGGCAAACGCTTCAAGTCGCTGAAGCGGCATTTGCGGACGCAGTACAACATGACGCCCGAGCAGTACCGGGAGAAGTGGGGCTTGCCGGCGGATTACCCGATGGTCGCGCCGAACTACGCCATCGCGCGGTCGTAGCTCGCCAAGAAGATGGGTCTCGGTCAGCAGCGCAAGCGGCTGCGCTGATCCAACCGCCGAATCGCCCGAATTCCCACCTATCGACGCAACCAGCGCGGGCTCGCGAAAAAATTACGCGAAACGCTATCCCCGGGTCGGGCAACCGGGAGTAGGCTATAGGCATAAATTCCTATAGCCTGAGGTTGCAATGCCCCCGACACCCCGCTCCTCCGACGCTCGCCAGCCTGACCGCGCGCCGCGATCTGCCGCCATTGCCCGCATGATGTGCGAACGGGTTGCCGCAGCCGTGGCGCAGGATTTCGCGGTTGATCGCGCGACGCTGTTCGCCCGGACACGCAGCTCGCCGCGCGATGCTTTGGCGCGGCAGACGGCGATGTATCTGGCACACACAGTGTTTGCGATCAGCTTCGGACAGATCGGCCGCATCTACGGGCGCGATCGCACGACGGTGGCGCATGCGTGCCGCCGCATCGAGGAAGCACGCGACGCGGATGGGTTCGATGAGCGGCTGCGGCGTCTGGAGTCGCATTGCCGCCGCTCGAAATCAGGCGATGCGCGGGAGCTGCGGATCAACCTGAGGGTGGTTCGATGAAAAAGCCGGATAAACGAATCGCGACTGCGCTCCTACCGGACGGCGTCGACCGGTTTCGCGCCCAGCATCTCGATCTGGCGCAACGCGATATCGTGACCGACGCCGGTGTGATCAGCGCGCTCGTCAACGAGAGCGAAAGTCCGCTGGCGTGGCTCGCGCGCCGCAAGGGACGCGATGGCCGCTGTCTGATCGACTCGCATCAGTTTCTGGCGGGCGAGCGGCTGCGCGCCGATTTCACACGTGGAAGCCTGACGCCGCGGATCACCTCGCACTGGGGTCTGCCGACAGGCGGGGGCGGCTCGCGCGGCGCCGGCGACATGACCGATCTCGTCGTCGCGTCGCGGCAGCGGCTCAAGCTTGCGCTCGATGCGTGCGGGCCCGAATTCTCGGGGCTTTTGATGGATGTCTGCTGCTTCCTGCGCGGACTCGACGATGTCGAACGCGAGCGCGGCTGGCCATCGCGCTCGGCCAAGATCGTGCTTCAACTCGGCCTCGATCGCCTCGCGCGGCACTATGGACTGAAGGCGCAATTGAAAGGCAACGAGTCGTCGCCGATCCGGGTCTGGAGCGACAATGAATGAGGATAGCGTCGGATCAGGAGGCTGCTGCGAGCACGTCGCGCGCATCGGCACGAATGCGCTCGACCATCGATCGCAAACCGTTCGAGCGCTGCGGCGTCAGATGCTCGGCAAAGCCAAGTTCGTCGAACACGGCGATGGCGTCGGTTGCGAGAATCTCGCGCGCGGTTTTGCCGTCAAGTAGCGACAGCAGGATCGCGATCAGGCCGCGAACGATGTGCGCGTCGCTGTCGCCGAGGAATCGCAACACCTGCTCGCCGCCCGCGCCCGGCTCAAGACGGCGCGACAGCCACACCTGGCTGGCGCAGCCCTGAACCTTGTTGGCGGCGGAGTGTTCTTCGTCCGGCAGCGGCGCCAGCGTGCGGCCGAGCTCGATGACGTAACGGTAGCGGTCGTCCCACTCGTCCAGCAGCTCGAAATTGTCGCGGATCTCGTCGATCGTCATGGCAGCCCGTATTTCATCTCACAGGGCATATATGAGATCGAGGGCGCTCGAAAGCGATAACCGGAGCGGATTTTGTGCGGTTGGCGGGAACACCGGCCGCCGATCGGCCTAGTGATCGGCGGGCACCGTCTCGACGCCGGAAATATGCCAGTCGGTGGCAAGATCATCGGCGGTGAGCGTGTTGTCCGGCGCCGGCAGGCCGTGAGTATCGGGCGAAGCGACGGCCGGTCCGATCGAACCGGTGTGATCCGGGTTCTTCTTACCGGCCTTCTGCGGCTTCTCGGGCTTGACCGTCTTCTCAGGCTTCTCGACCTTCTCCGGCTTCGCGGCCGTCTCGGGTTTGTCGGTGCCGGCGGCCTTCTCAGGCTGCTCGGACTTTTCCGTCTTCTCGGTGATGAACTCGTAGACCTTGCGTGCGCCGGCCTGGGCGCGGTGGCCGATCACGGTCGCCGCCTGGCCGCCGATCTCGCAAGCCGCCGGCTGGCGCGCGCAGAACTGGCTCATGTCGGAGACGGCGGCGGTCGCCGCGGTCACGGCTTCGGTGGCGCCGAGCTGCGGAAGCTTCTCGGAATCGCTCGGCTTGCCGGTCGGCAGCAGCACCAGCACCAGACCGATCCAGAATGTCATTCTCAGCAGAAAAAACATGACGCGACTCGTATGCCTTCGACCTGCGCTGCGATTGATCTCGCAATCTGAGCTTGGCGTATCAGATGCGATTAAATTGCCCGTATCAGGTTTCCGAAAAATTGCCGCGAATTTGAATCGTTCGTGTCGGCGTAAATATTCGATTGACGGGAACAGGCGCCGCCGCGCTGACCGCTTTGTCTACCATTTCGAAACCATAGCGAGGCCCGTTTCGGAAAGGCTGCGTTCACCATTTCAGCCAATTCGAACGCGTCTTTTCGCGATTACCGCGTTTGCGGCGTTATGCGCGGCGATCTGCGATGGGGCCTTAGTGTTCGTTTAATGAGCCTCTGACACGATCCTGCAACGAAATAAGGGGGCGTTCCGGCTCGGTTGTCTTCATCAACCGGCTGAGACGTAAGAAGCCGTGGCGGTTCTGAAGCTCATTCGCGATTGTCTCGATGCGCTGCTGCATCCTTCAGCGCGTTACGACGCATTGGCCAGCGCGCGCCATCGCGCGTTCATGGCGCCGCGCCTTTTCGGCAGCCTTGCGGCCTTCACGGGTTTTCCGATTTATCTCGCGACCCGCGGCGCGCCGAGCGCGACCGAGGTCGTGGTGTTCGGCTGGCTGATCACACCGATCCTGCTGTCGTATTTCCTCTCGCGCACCGGCCGCTATGAAAGCGCGCACGTGCTGTCGTCGCTGGCGCTGACAGGCCTGGTGCTGACGGTTGCCTTCAAGACCGGCGGTATCGAATCCTTCGTCGCGATCTGGCTGATCGCGATTCCGCTGGAAGCCGCGTTGTCGGCGTCGCGCCGCGTCGTCGCCTTCGCGTCTGCGCTCGCAGTCGGCGGCGTGACGCTGCTGATCGCCGCGTCGCGTCTCGATTGGCTCCCGCCGTCGGAAGTCTCGCCCGCGGCAGAACACATGTTCATGATCCTCGGCATCGCGTCGGGCGTGCTCTACGCCGCCGGCCTCGCCTTCGGCGCGGAATCGTTGACCCGGATCAGCGTATCGCTGCTTTACGACGAGGAAGACCGCTACCGTCTGCTGGCGCGCAACATGAGCGACGTGATCTCGCGCCATCATCGCAATGGCGCGGTCGAGTTCATCTCGCCCGCGATCGAGCAGATGCTCGGCGTGTCGACGTCGCGCCTGATGGGTCATGGCCTGTTCGACCGGGTCCACGTCGCCGATCGCCCCGCATTCCTGACGGCACTGTCGAATGCAGCCCGCGGCGAAGAAGAAGCGCGGGTCGACTTCCGTCTGCGCCGCGATCTGTCACGCATCGCCGATCCCGTGCATCCGGCATCCGGCGATTTCATCTGGGTGGAAATGCGCTGCCGGCTGATGGAGCGTGCGCCCGGACAGGCGATGGGACGCAAGCCCGAGGTCGTCGCGGTGATGCGCGATGTCACCGAGCGGAAGGCGCAGGAGCAGGCCCTCGACGCCGCCCGCATCGAGACCGAGCGCGCCAATGCCGCCAAGACGCAATTCCTGGCCACCATGAGCCATGAGCTGCGCACGCCGCTCAACGCCATCATCGGTTTCTCCGAGATGATCGTGCACGAGCAGGATCTGATGCTCGATGCGGCGAAGCGTCGTGAGTATGCGAAGCTGATCAATGAATCCGGCCAGCATCTGTTGTCGGTGGTCAACGGCATCCTCGACATGTCGAAGATGGAGAGCGGCACGTTCGAGGTCGTCCCCGAGGCGTTCGCGCCGCGCGAGTCGCTTCTGAGCTGCTGCAATATTCTCGCGCTGAAGGCGCGCGACGGCGGCGTCGAACTCGCCGTGCGTACGCCGGACAATCTCCCCGAGATGACCGGCGACCCGCGGGCATTCAAGCAGATCGTTCTCAACCTCGTCTCGAACGCGGTGAAGTTCACCGAACACGGCGGCACGGTGACCGTGTCCGCGCAGGTCGAAGGCGCACGCCTTGTGATGCGCGTGGCCGACACCGGCGTCGGCATCGGCGCGGAAGATCTCAAGCGCATCGGCGACCCGTTCTTCCAGGCCGGAAAGACCTATCAGCGGCGTCACGAGGGTACGGGCCTCGGCCTGTCGATCGTGAAGAGCCTCGTCGGGCTGCACAGCGGCGAAATGACGGTCGACAGCAAGATCGGCGAGGGCACGACGGTCACCGTTTCGCTGCCGCTGGCGTACACCGCGCCCGTCGAAGCCGCCGAACAAAGCAACATTCGTCAGATCGCTCCGGCGCTGCGCTCCGGACAGCACACCTATCAAGTGAGGAAACGTGCCTAAGGCCAAAGCCAAAGCTGAAGCGGCCCGCAACCGGTTCGAGGATGAGGAGAGCAGGGGCGTGATGTCGTTCCTGATCCGGCCGCTCCTGAACAATCCGAAGGATGCGCTGGCGATTCTGGTTGCGGCGGCGATGGTCGCAGCGATCCTCGGCAATGCGCTGTTTATGCAGGCAGGACGGCATCCGTCGCCCATGTTCGGCCGCGCTGTGCCTGTCGCGTTTCCGACGCCTGTCGCAGCCGCGCCGGTCAATCCACTGCCGAAGGCACGTCCGATTGAGGCCGATGTGAAGCCGGCCGAGGTGCGTGCCGTCGAAGCAAAGCCGCAATCTCAACCTGAGCCGCGCGCCAGCGACCCGATGGGCCAGCTCGTTGCGAGAACCACGGCGCCGTCGTCCGCGCCTACCGCTTCAGCTGCTCCCGTGATGCGTCCGCCCGCGCCGATCCCGGCGGCGAGCAAGACCGATCCGGCGGCCTCACAGCGCCGTGTGGCGGCCGTTCAGCGGGCTCTGACCGAATTCGGCTACGGCCAGCTCAAGCCGACGGGCGTTGCCGGCACGGACACCCAGGCCGCGATTTCGAAGTTCGAGAAGGAGCGCAAGCTCCCCGTCACCGGCCAAGTCTCGGACCGGATGGTTCGTGAACTCGCCGCCGTCACCGGCCGGCCGATCGAGTAAGCACCAAGCCTTTCCCTTTTCGGCGTCATGCCATAGAGCAGGTCCGGTCACTCACCGGAGCCGCCGCCATCTCATGCGTCTGAAATCGAGCATCTGGGTCGCCGCGTATCTGCGCCGCTGTGAAATCGAGGGCGCATTCGGCGCCGTGCGCCGGCGCGGCGCGGAAGAGGCGGGCGCGGTGTTCGTCAAGGTTAGCCGGATGGATGGGACGGCGACGCTGTACGCGCCTGCGCCGCAAAGCGAGTACGACGAGAGCCGGCCGCTCGATCGCGTGTTCGTACCGACAACGCGGGAGCCGGTGGCCGAGCCGTCGATCGAGGAACGCCTGACCAAGGAGATCAGGTTCGATCCCGACGCATGGATCGTCGAGATCGAGGATCGGCAGGGCCGGCACTTTCTGGATATAGCAGGCGAGAGCCGCTAGCGGCGGACGGAGCTCTTGTCCGACTGGATGCTGCGCGGCTGCGCCGGGCGGACCTGGCCGAACGCCGGACGTGCGCGCTGGCGCTCGTCGTCGTGCAGTGACGGGCGGAAGCGGGCCCGCGTCATCGCGGCCGAGGCATTGCGCCAGACCCCGAGCATGGTCAGCGCCGACTGTTCGCTGATCCGGTCGTACAGACGTGCCAGCGTGAACACCGCCACGACCGACGATCCGACCTGCGGATCGAGGAACAATAGGACGCGCTGATAGCTCTCGCTCGGCATGCCGAGCGCCTTCATGGCGACCGCAAGCGGCTCGCCGCCGGCATCGCCGACGATACGTTCGGCGAGCTGTTGCGGCAGCAGCAGGGCGTCGCCAACCTCGCGGGTGAAGTTTTCGGCATCGACAGCGAAGGCGGCCATCTCGAGCGTTTCGATCGAACGCTGACGCCGCTTTGCGTCGGTGCGTCCGGCCTGCTTGAGCGAAGAGTCGGCCAAGCCGTTGAGGATCGCGATGCGCTCGCGCGAGCCTGCGGTGAAAAATCTCTCGTGCAGCGAGGCGGTATCGCTGACGTCGGGCGAAATGAACGGAGCGGGGGTTTCGGGGGCCGCGGTGATGGGCGTGGCAACTGGTGCAGCCATCGGCGTAGACTGAGGCGCAAGCGGAGCGCGCGTCACGGTCGACAGGTTCAGCTTCTCGCGAATTGGTTCGGGCGTGTACTGGTAGATCGCAAGCCGCGCGCGCACGGCGGCACGGGTGGCGTCGTCGACCTCGTCGATCAGGCGCGAGGTAAGTTCGACGAATTGGCTTTCTTCGTCCTTGGTATGCGATCCGGCCTGCACGTAAAGGTCGGTCAGCACGCGCAGCAAAGTCGGCCGGATATCGACACCCTCACGGCGTGAGAGCGTCATCAATCCATCAAAGCCTGGAAACAGCGAATCCTTGGTCATGCCACATACGCAACGAGGTCGAGGTCCGCCCCGATGCTAGCGAGAGTGACTTAAGGGTCCGTTAAGGAAAACACCGGGTAAACGGTCTCTCAATTCGCACGCATAAAAAAGGACCGGCAGTTCAGCCGGTCCTTTCCAACTTGGCAGGATGGAGGATATCAGAAGCGATAATTCACACCCGCACGAAGAATATGATCCGTGAACTTCGACCTCACGCCGGGAAAATTGACCGTGGTTTGCGTGCTGAACCCTTGAAGGGGTACGTTCGCAACTGTGGTCGTGGTGCTCGCGCCCGCGACGCCGTTGAATCGGCCAAGATCAATGTAGAGGTATTCGAGTTTCAACGACCATTTTCGGTCGAACGCCCACTCGCCGCCGGCGCCTGCGGTCCAGCCCACGCGTGTTGAGCTGGCAGATCCGACAAGAGCTGCACCGCCAATAATTCCGGCTGTTGCGTTTGACTTAAGTTCGCCGTAGGCCGCACCGCCGGTGGCGTAGAGCAGCAGTTCCGGTGTGACCAGATAGCCTGCTCTAGCGCGCGTCGTTCCAAACCATTCAAGTTTGATAGACTCGTTCACGAACAACGAGCCGGCAGGACAACCCGCGGTGACGCAACTCAGCTGCGATCCTCGTTGCCCGCTGCCCTGAAAATCGCTCTCAAGACCCCAAACCCAAGCGCTGATCTGCCAATTGTAGCCGATTTGTCCGCCGCCGATGATGCCATCGACGTTGATGCGACGGCCCGGAAAAGCCAGCGGAGTTGTCGTGATGACGGCAGTCGGATCGGCCGGACCCGATGCCGTTCTGAAGACGTTGGTCACGATGGACCCGGCGCCTGCACTGTCGTTGGCGCGGCCCCAGCTGTGACCAACGTTGCCGCCAATGTAGAAACCGGTCCAGCTGTACACTGGTACTGGCGGCGGCGCCTTGACCGGCATGCGGGCTGGCAAATCTGCGGCCATTGCCGGTGCAGCCAGCAGAGCGAATCCCAATGCCCCGATAAAAATCTTGCTCATGACAACCCCCGAGAAAACAAACTTACGAGAACGAGGTATTTCCGGATGCCATTGGAGGTATTATGGGACAAGTTCACAGCGTCTGGTGTGATCCGAATACAACATCACGGGGAATAATCGCGCCGCCGTCGCTGGCTCATGCCCGGAATGTCCGAGCGAAAGTGCGGTCCGGGCGATTTGGCCCGGATCAATACCGACCACCTCTAACTATTGCGGCGGCCGAGCTTTTCGCCTTAACAGCCCATTAACCATGACGGGTCTCAAATAAAGACTGCGCCGATCAATTGTGATCGGCGAGGAGAGACTGCCATGGGCACAGTCATCGATTTTCCGGCCAGTTCGGCATCGCGCCGTTTGGGGTCGGAGTTTGACAGCATGCCGCGCGAGGGGCTCGGGACGCTGCTTATTCTGCCAGTGATCCGTGTCGAGCGTTTGATCGACGAACCGACAGGCAATGGTCCCGAGCAGGGCACCACGCCGGGCGGACGTCGCCGCCGCCGCGCCCGTACCTGAGACGGAGTTTTTCGGAAATGCCGGCCCTGAGCGCGCCGCGCCCAGCGAGGCCTCGGCGTTTCAGATCGCTCTTCACGATTGCGATCACCATCGCCGCCGCGACACTCGGCGGCTGCGCCAGCGGCGATTTCGGCCGCACCCGCGATTCAGCCAAAAGCGACGATATGCACCGCTGGCTCGGTGCGGAGGCCAATGCAAGCCGCGGGCTTGCGCCGTCGCAATTCCAGCTGACCGAGCTTGAGCGGCAGCTCCGCGATCAAGCCTATTTCTTCATCGAACCGCCGCGCTCGCGTCCGGCCTGGAAAAGCGTGTTCGGTGATTATCAGCCGAGCCCCGCGCCCTGGCGGCAGCAGGTGGCGTTCGACCGCACCGGCTACGGACGGCTGCTGATCGACGAGCCGCATCGTTCGCACATGTCGCGCTACAACGTGCTGATGGACGACGTGCGCAACGATCTCACGCGGTTCGAGCCGTTCTTCATCACCGCAGCGCGCGTCAGCGATCTCGACAAGAAGCGCCACGAAGCCTTCAAGCTGGTGTCGGGAATGACGCCGCGAGAAAGGGACGATGCGCTGGCGCGAATGAAAGAGAATGCAGCGATCGTGCAGTGGGCCGAGATTGCACTCGAGCAGCGCGTCGCGCTGTATCAGTGGGCGTTGCAGCGGCTGGTGCTGCAAACGCCCGACAACATGGCCGCGGATGCGGACCGGTTGATTGCCGAGCTCGCTTCGCGTCTCAAGCGCCGTGGCGTCGGTGTGCCGCTTTCCGATGCGGAGCCTGCCGTTGTCAGCAAGGGTTAGCGTCAGCGCTTCGCCGGTGGCGCCGCCGGCTCGGTCTGAATCCGGCAGTTCGCGGCGAGGAGGGTGGCCTGCGCCTGCGACATCAGGCTCGGCTCCGGCGCCAGCGCTTTCATCACGATCAACCCCTTCGGGGTCGGTGACTCGATGATGAGCCGGTCGGCCGCGGTGATTTCCTCATCTTCCGGCAATTCGGCTTTCTGCTCCGGCGTCATCAGATCGAGTTCGATGACGCGGCGGCCGGCGGAGCGATCGTTGATCGCGTAGTAGGCGACTTCGTTGCGAGTATAGAATGTCACCGACGTGTACGCCTGACTGACCGGCACCGTCAGCTTGATCGAACCGCCCGCCAAATCGTAGCGGCAGATCGCCGTCGCAAACGCCGGGTCCATGAACGGCATCGGCGCGTTGCCGGGGTCGGTGGACGGCAGTTGCGTCACGGCATTGAGTTTGGTCAGCGGTTCGAGACGCGCATAGGCATCCTGCGAGGCGATGCGCGGCAGCGCCAACACGCTGACGAGATGCACGATCACACCAAGCACCACACCGGCCACGAGCGCGAAAACGATCCGGATCATGGGCAACCCACCGTGGTCACCGACGGCATCGGAGCGTCCTTCTGCGTACGCGTCGCGACCCCGACCGGCGTATCGTAGAGGCGCAGCGCCAGAACGTATTTATCAAGACCGCCGGTCGGCAGCCAGTTGCCGGCGCGCGAACGCGATGCGATGCGCACCTCGAAACTGCCGTCCGAGCCGCGCACGATCTCCTGGCTGGTGAAACCGTAGCGTTGCAGCGCATTGGCGACGAGGCGGCCCTTCGTGTCGTACAACGTCATGGTCCAGAAGCGCGCGGCGGGCGTCACACCACTCACCACAACATCGCAACGGCCGTCGAGCGCGCGCTTGTTGTCGTCGGCGGATGCGATGAAGGTGACGCCGTCGCCGCTGCCGACCGGCAGTTCGCCGCTGCGCGCGATCGAGGCGCGGGAATAGGGATCGATGTCGCTGGTGCCGGTGCGCGGGCGTGCGGTCCAGGCGCCGATGGTGACAGTGCCGACGTCGGTGCCGCGCGTCGCCGTCGTCCAGGTCAGTCCCAGACCGACCAACGTCGCGAGCAACAGAACGACAAGGGTGACGACAATCAGCCGCACGATTCCGCCGCCATCATGTGTGCATCAATTTTTACGCGCGGTCGCGGGTTCGACAGGCGCGGCCGCTGCGAAACTTCCCGAAGCGGGGAGGCTGCTCGATGACGACGGCCGCGACGGCTTCTCCGGTTCGCCTGAGAGAACCTTGCTCGACTTGCCGGCATCGTCCATCAGCTTTTCGACGCGTACCAGAATGTCGGCGCCGCGCTTGGTCAGCACCGGCGGTGCGCCGGACTTGGTCTCGCCGCTGTTCGGCTTCGCCGACGCGTTGGCAACGGCCTGACCCGGCGCGGTCTTCGCCGCCGGACCGACGCCCGGGATGTCCTTGATCTCGACGCCCTGATGCGCTGCGACCATGATCTCGCGCCACGTCTGCGCCGGCAGCGAACCGCCAGTCATGCGGTTGGTCGAGGAATAATCGTCGTTGCCGTACCAGACCGCGGCGGTGAAGTTTCCGGTGAAGCCGGCGAACCACGCGTCGCGGAAGGCGTTGGTGGTGCCGGTCTTGCCGGCCGCCGGAATGCCGTCCATACGCGCGCGCTTGGCGGTGCCCTCGGTGACGACGTGACTCATCATCTCCGACATGTCAGCGGCGACGTTCGCGGGGATCGCTTGCACCGGCTTCTTGCCGTCGCGGTCCCAGCGCCAGACCAGTTCGCCGGCGCCGGTTCGCACCTCAAGCACCGCATGCGGCTTCACCGAGCGGCCCCGGTTGGGGAAAGTGCCGTAGGCGACCGCATGTTCGAGCACATTCACTTCGCCCGAACCGATCGGCAATGACGGGGTGTCGATCAGCGGCGCGGTGATGCCGAACTTGCGCGCAGTCTCGACGATCTTGGCGCGGCCGCGCTTGGCGGCTTCCCACTGGTTGTTGCTGCGGGGGATCATGCCGATTGCGACCGACAGCTTGACTGGAATGACGTTGATCGAACGGGTGATCGCGGTGGTCAGCGTCATCGTGCCGGAGTAGGAGCGGCCGTAGTTCTGCGGACACCAGTTGCCAAGGCAGACCGGGCCGTCGACCACCTTCGAATCCGGCTTGAAGCCGTTCATCAGCGCGGTGGCGTAGACGTAGGGTTTGAACGACGAACCGGGCTGACGCATGGCGTCGACCGCGCGGTTGAACTGGCTTGCGCCGTAGTCGCGGCCGCCGACCATCGCGCGCACGCCGCCGTCGAGATCGGCGAGCACGGCCGCCGCCTGCGTCGCATGATAGTCGCGGCCGAACTGGCGCAGCTGGCTTTCGACCGTTTCCTCGGCGACCTTCTGCACGTTCATGTCGATTGCGGTGCGAACGACGAACACGCGCTCGGTGTAGGACTTCGGGAACGTGAGGACGAGCTTGCGCATCTCGTCGAAGGCATAGTCGAGATAGTAGTTCGGCGAATTTTCGTCGCGGCGGTCAACCGCGTTGGCGGGATTGCGCCGCGCGCCGAACACCTGACCCTCAGTCATGAAGCCGGCATCGACGAGGTTGTCGAGCACGACGTTGGCGCGGGCGCGCGCGGCTGGCAGGTTGATGTGCGGCGCGTAACGCGTCGGCGCCTTGAACAGGCCCGCGAGCATCGCCGATTCCGCAAGGTTTACGTCGCGCGCGGATTTGTTGAAGTAGAAGTGCGCGGCGCCGTCGACGCCGAAGGTGCCGCCGCCCATGTAGGCGCGGTCGAGATAAAGCTTCAGAATCTCGCTCTTGGTCAGACGCGTCTCGAGCCAGATGGCGAGGAAGGCTTCCTTCACCTTGCGCTCGATGGTGCGCTCGTTGTTGAGGAAGAGGTTCTTTGCGAGCTGCTGCGAAATCGACGAACCGCCCTGACGCACGCCGCCGGCCTGCGCGTTGGTCATCAGCGCGCGCGCGGTGCCGGCGAAGTCGATGCCGAAGTGATCGTAGAAGCGGCGGTCTTCGGTCGCGAGCGTCGCCTTGATCAGATGATCGGGAAAGTCCTCGAGCGGAATCGCATCGTTGTGCTTGATGCCGCGATTGCCGATCGGATTGCCGTAGCGGTCGAGGAAGGAGACAGCGAGATCGGATTTCTTCAGCCAGTCGTCATCGGCGGTTTCGCGAAACGCCGGCACGGCGAGCGCGAGCATCAGGACGAGGCCGGCCGAACCGATGGTTGCGCCTTCGGAGAGCGGTTCGATGAAAACCCAGCGCTTCCAGTGACCGACATGGAAGCGGTCCATGAAGGCGGTGTAGCGCTCGAACAGCTCGCGTGCGCCGGCGCCGGACGAGAACAGCGTCGAATCGATGCGGGCGTCGACATCCAGCAGGAAGTGCCGGATTCGCTTCATCCATTCCGATGGCAGCCAATTGCGCACCGAAGTCCCGTTTCAATTGCGACGTGAAAGCGGCTTGATCGCGCGCTGCCAAGCGTCTTGCGTGAAGGTTGCGGCAATCCCAAGGCGCGCCGATCCGGGCCTTGGGTGACTCGTTCCTTGTATCTGAGACGCTGCCGCAAACCAATGGTTCAACAGGCATTTTCGATCCAAAGGGCTAATATGGATCGCGCCCGGTGCGGAGTGTGATGTTCTGTCCACAACCGGTAGCAGGACGGGGCGCGGAATCGGCGCTACAAGGCCGACAGTTGCAGGCATTCACGGATCGCTTCAGGCATGACGGACACCCCCGGCAAGGCGCCGGATCAGAGCAATTCTTTCTGGAAAACCAAGGCGTTGGAGGAGATGACCGACGCCGAGTGGGAGAGCCTGTGCGACGGCTGCGCCCGCTGCTGCCTGGAAAAGCTCGAGGACGAGGATACGGGGAAGATCTATTTCACCCACATTTCCTGCACCTTGCTGGATGCGGGGCTCTGCACCTGCAAGGACTACCCGAACCGTTCCGCCAAGGTATCGGACTGCGTGCGCCTCACTCCCGAGAATGTGAGGACGCTGAACTGGCTGCCGCCGAGCTGCGGCTACAAGCTCGCGGCCGAAAGGCGCGATCTCTACTGGTGGCATCCGCTGATCTCCGGCGATCCGAACACGGTGCATGAGGCGGGTGTGTCGGTGCGCGGACGCGTGTGGGGCAGCGAGGATGAGGTCGAGGAAGCCGACCTCGAAGATCACATCGTGCAGTGGCCGGGACTGCTGCCGAAGAAGGCGCGGCTGAAGAAGCGGCCGGCGAAGTAGGACCTGCGCAGCTGATCGCGCGCCGTTGCCTCAGGACATCTCGCCGAGCTCCCCGATCTTGGACAGCAGCCGCTTCAGGACCTGCGATTTGTTGGCCTTGTGATAGGCAAGCACCAGATCGAGCGCGGGGGCGTCTCCCTTCACGGGCCGCGTGGTGATCGATTCCGGCAGATAGCGTTTCGTGTAGGCCGGCAGCAGCATGACGGCGCGCGTCGACGTGATCATCGAGATCGCATGCACGACGTTGTGCACCTCGTGCTCGGCCTTGATGTCGACGCCGGCGCGGCTGAAATAGTCGAGAACGACGCGGCGTACGGCGGGCGCGGCCTTCGACGGAAAGTAGAACGTTTCTTTCGCAACCTCGTGCGGCGCGATCGCGGCTTGCGATGCCAAGCGATGATCGCTCGGGAAAGCGAAGACCAGCGGGTCCGTGCGCACGCGCCGGTAGACAAGGTTTTCCGTGTGCTCTTCCGGCCGTATGAACGCCGCATCAAGCTTGCGCCGCATCAGGGCTTTGGCGAGCACCGGCGAGTAGTCGCTGGAGAGACGGATATCGATATCGGGAAACGCGTCGCGCAGGAGCCGCTCCACCTCGGGCAACAAGCCGATTTCGGCCCCCGACAAAAAGCCGAGCGCGAACACCGGACGCGCCGGTTGCGCGGCGCGCAGCGCGGCTTCCTTGGCAGCCTCGGCCTGAACCAGCGCCATGCGCGCGTGATCGAGAAAGGCCTTGCCGGCTGACGTCAGCTCGATGCCGTGGGCGCTGCGGCTCATCAGCGACACGCCGACCTCCTGTTCGAGATCGCGGATCTGCCGGCTCAGTGAGGGCTGCGATGTGTGGAGTTTCTGCTCGGCGGCAACCGTCAGGCTGCCGGCTTCGGCGACGGCAACGAAGTAGCGCAGATGCCGGAGCTCCATCACATCATCCCATATCTCACAGGCATGGGCCCAGCTTACAAAGTCTTTTCCGTGCCTGCCAGTGGCTCCTATAGCACGGCAAGCCATCAGCGCGGGTTCTGCCCAGCGGGCAGGGCCTCGGTTCACGAACACAGCATGAGGACGCGGCATGGTCAAAGGTATTGGAGCGCCGCTTCTGCTTTGTCTGGTGTTAACGGCAGGCATTGGCGGAGCCGAAGCGCAAACAGCGAGCGGTCAACCGAAGGCGAGCGTCATGACAACAGATGTTGCGAAGATCAAGGATGCGATGCTCGGAAACTGGGAAAGCATCGCGCCGGAGGTGCGGCCGAGCGCTGCGAAGAATGCGGACGGTACGCTGAAGCCGTTTTATCTCAAGCGGACGTTCAAATATCTCCCGGCGGACCGGTTTGAACTTGAGATCATCAACTCGGCCGATCCCTACGGTGCCGTGCCGCTCGCGCGCATCAAGATCGGCGGGCACATGACGTGGCAAGGCGCGCATCCGATTGCGCCGGGCGCGCAGAAGGTCGATTTTATCGCCGATGAAAGCTACGAGGTGACGCCGCTCTTGCAGGGGTTCGCCGACGTGCTGAACAAGGTTGCGACCACCGGCTACACCACATGGGCGGTCAACGCGCCGCAAAGCATTTTCGGCAAGACGTTCATCCCCTTCGGCCTGAAGGAGGGAACGAACTTCATGGAGTACGACCTCGTCTGTCTTCGCGGCGACCTGCTGTTCTGGGGCGCGCGCAATATCGATGGGCGCGGCTTCGACACCGAGCAGAACCGCCCGACCAACCTTCAGATCCCGATGGTCCGGAAATAACGCGGGCATCGCCGGGCCATTCCGATTAGTCTTGCGATGATGATTTGATCGCGGGCAAGCACTGCAATGGCGCACGCGCAGAACGACCTTCCTTCACAGCTCGGTAAAACCGCTGTTGTGACAGGTGCCACCGGCGGTCTCGGTTACGAGACCGCGCTGGCATTGGCCAAGGCGGGAGCCGACGTCATTCTGACCGGCCGCGACGACCAGAAGGGAGCGGCGGCGCTGGCGAACATCAGCCAGGACGTGCTCGGCGCCAAGGTCACCTACGAGCGCCTCGATCTCGCAAGTTTAGCATCGATCACCGATTTCGCGCAGCGCATGCAGGCGCGTCCGTCGCTCGATCTTCTCGTCAACAATGCAGGTGTGATGGCGCTGCCCAGCCGGCAAACGACGGCGGACGGCTTCGAGATGCAGTTCGGTACCAACTATCTCGGGCACTTCGCGCTGACAGCGCAGCTGATGTCGCTGCTGCGCAAGGCGGCCGCGCCGCGCGTGGTCAATGTCAGCAGTCTGGCGCACCGCACCGGCTTCATCGACTTCAGCGATCTTCAGGGCACGCGCTGGTACTCTCCGTGGAAGGCGTACGGACAATCGAAGCTCGCGTGCCTGATGTTCGCGCTCGAACTGCAACGGCGAAGCGATGCAGCGGGGTGGAACGTGATCAGCACCGCGGCGCATCCGGGATTTGCGCAGACCAACCTGTTCGCCGGCGGGCCGGGTGGTTTCGTGTCGCTCGCCAGCAATTTTGCGGCTCCGTTCCTCGGTCACTCGGCGGCAGGCGGTGCACGGCCGATCCTGTTTGCGGCGACGAGCCCGGATGCAAAGCCCGGCGGCTACTACGGCCCCGGCGGGTTAGGCGAGCTGCGCGGCGCGCCATCGCGTGCGCTGATCATGCCGCAGGCGCGCAACGCCGCGAATGCAGCAAAGCTTTGGGATGAGTCCGAGAAGCTGACGGGTGTGTCGTTCGCGTAGCGGCAGAAACGCTACTTCACCCGCGCCAGATAATACGCGAGGTCGTCGATCTGCTCGACGCTGACAGCTCCCAGCAGGTCGGTCATCGTCGCTTCGTAGCCGCGGCGCGTGCTGTCCTTGTATTCGCGCATGGTGCGCGCGAGATAATCCTCGCGCTGGCCGCCGATCGCCGGAATGCTGTCGCGTCCGGCATAGTTGTCGTTGTGACATGAGGCGCAGCGGTTCTGCGCCGCGATGGCCTGACCGCGCTGCATGCGCGCCGGATCGGCGTCGGTGACTGCAACCGGCTTCGGCAGTTTCGAGATGAAGTCCGAGAACGCGCGCAGATCGTCGTCGGTGAGATCCTTGGCCATCTCGTTCATCAGTTCGACGTTCCGCATTTTCTCGCGGAACATGTAGAGCTGGATCACGACATACGCTGACTGCTGCGCGCCGAGCGACGGCGTCTGCTCGGTCTGCGAGGTGCCGTTCTCGCCATGGCAGGCGAGGCAGACGTCCATCCGTTCCTTGAACGATTGCGCCTGCGCCTGGCCGGCGAACAGCGCAACGATTAGTGCAAGCAGCGGACGCGACGGCCACAAGATCATATGACGGCATTCCAAAGTTTAACGAGCGTGAAAATAGATAAGCCGGGAGCGGGGGACCGCTCCCGGCTTATGCGGTCGTGTCTTAGCGGCCGGCGACCTTCTGCTTGCCGTAGGTGATGCGATAGATCGCGCCGTTGTAGTCGTCGGAGACGAGCAGCGAACCATCCTTCAACTGCAGCACGTCGACCGGGCGGCCGAGGTAGCTGTTGTTCTCGATGAAGCCGGTCAGGAACGGCTCGATCGACTTCACGGTGCCGTCCTTGTTCAGCTTGGCGATGACGACGTCACCGCCGAGCTTCACGGTCTTGTTCCACGAGCCGCGGCGCGCGATGAACGCGACGTTCTGATATTCCTTCGGGAACATCTTGCCCGTGTAGAAGCGCATGCCGAGCGCCGCGGTGTGCGCACCGAGCAAGCCGACCGGCGCCACGAACTCCTTGCAGGAGCGGCCCCAGCCGAATTCCGGATCGGGGAAGTTGCCCTGATGGCAGAACGGCGAACCGAAATGCTCACCCTGCTTGGTGACGCGGTTGAGCTCGTCCTCCGGCAGATCTTCCGACACCCAGTCGCGGCCGTTGTCGGTGAAGTAGAGCTGCTTCGATGTCGGATGCCAGTCGAAGCCGACGGTGTTGCGGACGCCGCGCACGTAGACTTCGGCGTTCTTGCCGTCGAGGTCCATGCGCCGGATCTGCGCGTGGTTCTCGCTCGCCGCCACGTTGTTGCCGGGGAGGCCGACCGGAACGTAGAGCTTGTTGTCCGGACCGACGCCGATGAACTTCCAGCCGTGGGCTTCGTCCTTCGGCAGGTCGTCGTAGATCAAGGTCAGCTTCGGATTGGTGAGGTTGTCCTCGATCTTGTCGATCTTGTGCACCTTCGACAGCTCGGCGATGTAGAGCGTGCCGTTGTGGACAGCGATGCCGTTCGGACGATGCAAGCCGGACACCAGCGTCTTGATCTCACGCTTGCCGTCCTTGTTGGTGATGGCGATCACCTTGTCGACGAAGCGGCTGCCGACGAAGATCGTACCCTTGTCGCCTTCGCGCATGGTGCGCGCGGTCGGAATGCCCGACGCATAGACCTCGATGTTGAAGCCCGGCGGCAGCTTGAGCTTGGCGGTCGGCAGCTTGTCGGCCGGAGCAGGAAGCGGCGGCGCCGGGATCGGCGCGAGCTTTACGGCATTCGGATTATCCGGACGGCCGATCAGCGGCGAACCGGGCGGAAGCGGCTGGGCGGCGGGGGCTTGCGCGGTCGTGGTCGGCGCAGGTGCGGCCGCGGCGGGCGCCGGCGGTGCTGGGGTGTTGGTTGATGGTTGTTGTGCGGATGCATTCACCGCGAGCAGGCCGGTGAAAACGCTCGCGAGCAAAATGCTGCGCGAGGTAGCGAAGAAGGGCTTCATGACGTCCTCCGTAAAACGAAGCCCTTTGCGAGGCCGCTGAGACGGCGCGGCTGGGCCTCTTGTATGCCAGTCTCCACCAATTCTCGTGCGTCGCGCAATCGAAACATCCGCTGCACTGCGAGAGGCGCATGGGGCCACGCGGGCTACCGTCATTGGCGGGTCATGATGTCGTTGCCGAAGCCACGAAGCGGTGCGGCGGCAAAACGCGCCGGTCACTTTTAAGTCTCTTAGCGGTGACCGCGGCGGCGTTATGAAGCGGTTGGCGCGTCGGTTCGCGAATAGGAAAACATACCTTGACAGCGTGACGCTGCCAAGCTATGGTTCGGTCATGCTCCAGAATTGCGATTGAACGAAACGCCGGTTCCTTCGCGAAACAGCATTCTCCATGCATCATTCTGTCGTTGTTGCTGCGCTTTTCGGAACGCCGCCGCTGACCACGCGTTGCCTCTGTCAACGGACATGATCCGGTGGAGGACGCGATGGCAAAAACCGAACATGGCCAGATCGTGGAGACGGCGCGAGACGCGCGGCAGGCGGAGCCTGGCCCGTCGATTCTGATGGTGCTGACGGTCAGCGTTACCGCGGTGATCTTCATCCTTGCGGTGGTGTGGCTGATTTTCTTCAAGACCTGACGCGCGGTCTCCCGCGCCAGCGCGGGATTGTTGTCATGCCGGCAGCCAGGACATCCGCATCGGCCGCGCGGCCGGCGCGGAAAGCGGCCGCGCGGCATCGGCGTGTGGTCGTCACGACACCCGAAGAAGCCGATCAACTCAAGACCGACGCCGCAGACGAGGCGGCGCAGCGCGCGGTCAAGCGCGTCAAGGCGCGCGCCACGCGCGGCAAGAGTCCAACACGCCGCACGGCCGTCGATCGCCTCGACGATCCGCCGCCGGTGACAGGCGCGGTGCTGATCGAACGGGTCAGCCGGGCGGTCGAGCGCGAGCTGTTGCAGATCGAAGTCATTGTCGGCGGGCACCATGTGCCGCCACGCCAGCGCAGCGAAGCCGAGCGGCGCGCACGAACGCTCGCGAGCCTCGCCCGGACGCTGGGCGAACTGAAGCGCCTGCGCGCGAAGGAGCAAAGGGTGAAGCCGGACCATGACGACATGCCCCGCGACCTCGACGACTTCCGCCGAGAGCTTTCGCGCCGACTGGAGCAGGTGGTCCGCGGACGAGAAACGGTTTCTGCTGGCGGGGATGAGTGAAGCCGAGCTCGGCTTCCTGCTGTCGCAATGGAGTCTTTTCGCTCACGATCATCAGGTGCCGCCATCGCTGGCGCCGAATGGCGAACCGTGGCTGACCTGGCTGCTGATCGGCGGGCGCGGGGCGGGCAAGACCCGCGCCGGCGCGGAATGGGTGCGCGCGCAGGCGCTTGGCCTTGCGCCGGTCGCTGATACGAAAGCTGCGCAGATCGCGCTGATTGGCGAGAGCGAACACGATGTGCGCGAGGTGATGGTCGAGGGCCTGTCCGGCATCCTCGCGGTTCACACGCGCGCCGAGCGGCCGGTCTGGGCGCCGTCGCGGCGGCGGCTTGAGTGGAACAACGGCGCGGTCGCTTACGCGTTCTCGGCGGAAGATCCCGAAAGTTTACGCGGACCGCAATTCGACTGCGCCTGGGCCGATGAGCTGGCCAAGTGGCGATATGCGGACGCGACGTTCGACATGCTGCAGTTCGGTTTGCGATTGGGCAGCCGGCCGCGGCAACTGATCACGACGACGCCACGGCCGATGCCGCTGATCAAACGGCTGATGGCCGATCCGTCGACGGCGGTGACGCACGCGCCGACGACGGCGAATGCTTTTCATCTGTCGCCCGCGTTTCTGAAGAACGTGATGGCACGCTACGCCGGGACGCGGCTTGGACGGCAGGAGCTGGACGGCGAGATCATCGAGGATCGGCCGGACGCGCTGTGGTCGCGGGCGCTGATCGAGAAGTGCCGCGTGCGCGAGGCCCCGCCGCTCGCGCGGATTGTCGTTGCGGTCGATCCACCGGCGTCATCGGGCAAGCGTGCCGATGCCTGCGGCATTGTCGCCGCCGGATTAAGCGGTGAGGGCGGCGTCTACGTCATCGCCGACGACACGGTCGCGGGCGCAACGCCGGCGGTGTGGGCGGCGAAGGCGATCGCGCTCTACCAGCGCCTTGAGGCCGATGCGATTGTCGCGGAAGTCAACCAGGGCGGGGAAATGGCAACCACCGTGATCAAGCAGATCGATGCGAGCGTGCCGGTGAAGCCGGTGCGCGCGACGCGGGCGAAGTGGCTGCGCGCCGAACCGGTCGCGGCGCTCTACGAACAAGGACGCGTGCGGCACGCGGGCTGCTTCGCGCAGCTCGAAGACGAGATGTGCGACTTCGGCGTCGGCGGATTGTCATCGGGCCGTTCGCCGGACCGGCTCGATGCGCTGGTGTGGGCGATCTCGTCGCTGGCGTTGACGCCGCGCGGCGAGCCGCGGGTGAGGGGGTTGTAGGTATCGAGGTCATTGGTGGCCGACCACACTCCCGACACATGTTGTCTCGACGATGCGCGCACAGGTTCGGGAGCCGGTTGCGATCATGTTGAGTGTACGCTCTGTTGTGGCTGGTGCGCTTTGCTTTGCGCTTTGTGATCCATCAAGCGCATTGGAAGCGGAGGCGTCAGCAACACCCAAAACCTGGAACAAAGTCTGCATCAACGACAAATGTTACGTCGGAGCCGACAATCGGAAGAAACCGCTCTGCTCGCCAGACGGAGGCGCGTCGGTCGTTCACGAGAATGGCGCGCTCAAGGCGCTTAGCGTGTCCGTGCGGTCGGGTACGCATCCGCATCAGGGCGTCAAGATCAGGATCGACGAAGACGATCCGATCATATCAGTCTCGCCTATTCGATGTGTGCACGCCATTTGCTATGCGAACATCGAAGTTCCTGATCATTTCATCAACCGGCTAAGGCAGGGCGGGACGCTTTTTGTTGAAGCAATCGATCTGGAGGGACGGGAGATTCGATTCCAGCTACCGCTCGTCGATTTCTCCCAAGGCTATGATGAGCCCGGCGACACAATCAAAGTGACGGTGAAATTCGGGGGGCTCAAACCGGAAGTGCAACGCACGCCCGAAGAAGAAGCGCAACGCAAGGCCGAAGCAAAGGCCAGGCATGACGAGTGCTACGTCATCAACAACAAGCCTGCGTCTGATTGATCCATCCCGTTTTGATCGCAACCTTAGGAGGCCCGCTTGAAGCGGGCTTTTTTTATGGCTCATCCGTTGATCGAGAATCTGCTGACCATGTTTCGGCCGCCCGAAACCAAAGCCAGCCGCACCGCGCAGGTGCTGGCATTCGAGAGCGGCGGGCGGGCGCGGTGGACGCCGCGCGATTATGCGGCGCTTGCCCGCGAGGGCTATCTCGCCAACGCCATCGTGCATCGCGCCGTGCGGCTCGTCGCCGAGAACGCGGCGTCGTGCAGCTTTCTCGTCTATGAGGGTGCGCAGGAGCAGCCGGCGCATCCGCTGCTGCAACTAATCGCGCGGCCCAATCCGCGTCAGGACGGCGCGAGCTTTTTCGAGGCGCTGGTTTCGCATCTCCTGCTGGCTGGCAATGCCTATGTCGAGGCCGTCTCGCTCGGCGACGAGGTGCGCGAACTCTACGCGCTGCGGCCAGATCGCATGAAGGTCGTGCCCGGACCTGACGGCTGGGCGGAGGCTTATGAATATGGCGTCGCCGGGCGCAGCGTGCGCTTCGATCAGACGGCATCGGCGATCCCGCCGATCCTGCATCTGACGTTCTTCCATCCGCTCGACGATCACTACGGCCTCGCGCCGGTCGAGCCGGCGGCGGTCGCGATCGACACCCACAACGCCGCGGCGAAGTGGAACAAGGCGTTGCTCGACAACGCAGCGCGGCCCTCCGGCGCGCTGGTTTACGCCGGGCCGGAAGGGGCGGTGCTGTCGGACTCGCAGTTCGACCGGCTGAAGCGCGAACTCACCGACACGTATCAGGGTGCAGTCAACGCGGGGCGGCCGCTGTTGCTTGAAGGCGGGCTCGACTGGAAGGCGATGTCGCTGACGCCAAAGGACATGGATTTTCTCGAAGCCAAGCAGAGCGCGGCGCGCGAGATCGCGCTGGCCTTTGGCGTGCCGCCGATGCTGCTCGGCATTCCCGGCGACAACACCTACGCGAACTTTCAGGAAGCCAACCGCGTGTTCTGGCGGCAGACGGTGCTGCCGCTGGCCTCGCGGATCGGGTCGTCGATCGGGCGCTGGCTGTCGCCGCAAGCCGGCGAGGAGCTGCGCATTGTCGTTGACACCGATCGCATCGACGCGCTGGCCTCCGATCGCACGGCGCTGTGGGAGCGTGTGGCTGCCGCACCGTTCCTGACGCTCAACGAGAAGCGCGAGGCGACCGGCTACGCACCGATTGAGGGCGGCGATCGTCTTTAATTGAACCTTCAACGACAGAAGAAAAACATGACCGACCTGATCCGCACCTTCACCGAGCGCGGCGACCTCGCGCATCTGGCGCTGTTCCTGTGGGCGGCCGCGGCGAGCGCCGCGCTGTTTCTGGTGCTGCGCGAGCAATCGGCGGCCGCGCGCCGCTTCGACGATTTCGTCCGTGAACTTTCGCTGTTCAACCGGCGCGCCCGCAAACGCGAATAGCGCGCGATCTTTAGGGCATTTGATGGACACATTGCATACGGTTATCCGCACGATCAGCACCGAGACCAAGTCGCGGCGCGATCATCTCAGCGTCTTCCGCGAATTTTTAGCGCATCTCGACCGCATCAAGCGTGAGGCGCCGGCCGCTTCACCGCGCCGCAAGGCCGCGCCAATCAAGCGGCGCACCGGCAAGTAGCGCTCGGCCCATCGCTTCAAGACGACTGACGACCCTTCACTTGCACCGTTTGCGAGAACGCCCATGCACGCCCCGGTTTTGCCTGTCTCGCGCGTCGCGCTGCATGGCGACGGCACGGTCGAGGGCTACGCCAGCCTGTTCGGCGAAGTCGATCAGGCGCGCGACATGGTAATGCCCGGCGCATTCACGCAGACGCTGCAGACGCGCGGTCTGCGCCGCATCCCGATGCTGTTTCAGCACGATCCGGCGGAGCCGATCGGTGTCTGGCACGAGCTCGTGGAAGATTTTCGCGGACTGCGCGCGCGGGGCAAGCTGATCCCCGACGTGGCGCGGGCGCGCGAGCTCCTGGCGCTGCTCGACGCCGGCGCCATCGACGGATTGTCGATCGGTTACAAGACCGTGCGCGGGCAGATCGATCCGAAGACGCGCGTGCGCAAGCTCTACCAGGTCGATCTCTGGGAAATTTCCATCGTCACGTTCCCGCTGCTCGCGGGCGCGCGCGTTCGCAGCGTGAAGCACCAAAGCAAGGCGTCCTCCCGGCCTGCGGTCTCACGTGCGCGGACGCGCGCGGAGCAAGCGTGGCGCGGGCTTGGCGAAGTGAGGTGATCCGATGATGCGATCGCTTTCGCCTTGCGAGATGTACCAGCACCAACGCTTTCTGCGGCCGGATGCGTATCGCTGGGTGCGTCCTGATGCGGTCCGATACCTCGACTTGTCCCGGAGAAACGTTCCCGAAGCTTTCAAGTATGCTGAAGACCAGCCACGCGATGACAGGGGAAGATGGACTGATGTCGGAGGCGGACAGGATACCGATGAAGCCCGAAGCGACGAAACGTTGGTCCAGGATATTCTGGCAAAAGCCGAGAACTTGATCCTTGCCGGAAATCCCGCCGATTACAAGAAATGCCTTGACCTTTGCTATCCGGTTTTAGAGCGTTTCTCCCCGCGCTGGAGCGATCGCAACACTTGGGACTTCCACAAGTGCATGAATGCTTGTCTCGGGCTGAACCGGTGATTGGAGCGCTGACATGAATATCGATCTCGCGCGGCACATGGTCCGAACATCCTTTCATGTGTGTCGAGAACTTCAGGATCTTCAAGGCTTCCTGAAAAACCACTGTGACGCCAGCGAGTACAAGGACCACGCTGCCGGAATCGCGCGCGCAATAGATGCAGTGCAAGCAAGTTTGCTGAGCAAGGCGATTACCGCCTATCCCGAACTTGCGATGGAAATTGATGCTGCGATATCACGCTACGGCCGCTATCCCTGAAGCCGCGCGGGGAGGGCTCAGATTGAAGAAGGAAACATACTTCGATCGCTTGAGAGGGCGGGGATGGCCTCAGCTGAGCCAACTTGAGCCTTTCTTCCTTTCGCCCCCCGAGAAGTGCTGGTCCTATCTCGGAGGCAACGACAACTGGGGCCTGAGCGCAAAGGGTGTGCATGACACCGAGCATTTGCCGTTCGGGCGCGGCCGCATCGATATCGAACTCGAAATGTGGGGGAATCCACAACTCGGCGTTCTGATCATCTATTCGAAGATGGGTGGCGGCTACAAGGACGTGTTCACCTCTAAGGGAGACTTGAATCGTCTTGGCGAGTTGGTGCGCGGGCTTCAGGACACGCCGTTGCCGGTCGGTCTCTTCATTCCGTTCGACGAAGCCTGGAAGGCGGTCAAGGAATTCATTGAGACTAACGGCGAACTGCCGAAGGGCATTGCGTGGGTGGCCAACCGCGATCTTCCGCCCAACACGTTTCCCGACCCGTAACCGATCAGGCGTGGTAGATGGCCGCCGCTGCGCGGCCAATCACCTGAAGCGGGGATCGTAAGCTTTCAGTCCGAACGGCGGACGATACGGATGCAGCTCGTTCTCGCCGGCGTACGGTTTGCACACGGTGACGGTCCGGTTCATGCGGCCCGGCAGGCGAGGGTGCTCATTCTTGATTCCCGCGAGAACCATCCTGACGCGCTCTTTCCACCGGGGCGGCTTGTACGTCACCATGAACGACTGCGACTTCGGCTCGAGATAGGCGGCCTTCAGCAGCATCAGCAGGTTGTCGTTGCCGGGAACGTAGATCGGCAGACCGGGATCGGTGAAATCCATATAGGAGCTGTTCGGCCGCAGTCCGTCGGTGGTGTCGCCTTCGAACACCACGATCGTGTTCTCGTGACAGAGGTGACGGACCTGCGCGAACGCATAGTACGGATCGACGAGGTGATAGTAGACGCCCATGCAGAGAATGATGTCGAAGCGCGTCTGCAGCTTTTCCAGTTCGTAGATCGAGACGGCGAGATTGGTCTCGACCTTGGACTTGAGCAGCTCCCGTGCCAGCATCAGGCCCTTGCTGCCGGCCCAGTTCTGGCTGGCGTCGTCGGTTGCCAGCACATGCTTGGCGCCGCGCCGCTCCGAATAGAAGCTCCAGTAGCCGTCCCAGCAGCCGATATCGAGAACGGTCTTGCCCGTGAAATCGATCTGATCGAGGTTCTTCTGGATATGCTTCCAGATCGCGTGATGGTCGGCCACGTCCGGCGTGTTGGCGCGCGCCTTGTAGCCGCCGGGGAAATCGAACTCGTGATACCAGGTAACCTCGTCGATCCGCTTCTGGATGTCGTCGACCATTGAAAAATTCAACCCTGCGTCGTGTCAAAACGACCGGCACAATAAGGGATTTGCCGGTCGCCGCAACCTTTGATCCTGCTCAGCACAGCGGATGCAAGGGCGCGCGATGCCCCGCTTGCGCCGGTTTCGTAAGGACTACTGGATGCTGCAGCTCGACGAGGTCACCTGCGGCTGGGTGTAAAACGACCACGACGAGGCATCCTTGATATCCTTGAGCTTGTACTCTTTGAAGCCCGATTTCAGCGTCCAGGTCGGCTTGATGGTGCAGGAGCTGCCGCTGGTGGTGATGGTGACCACAAGCGTGCTCTGCGGCTGATCGATCGTGCGCACGATCTGATTGGGGCCGGCCACACGCCAGCCGCCACCGAGCTTCATGCTGTTGTTAAATTTGTCGCTAGCCGGGCCGGAATTTCGCTGGATCCGTTCGCTGACGCTACCGCCTTCATTCAGTGTGACATCGAAGTTTGCGGTCACGTTCACGGGGCGGGGGTCCGGACGGATGCGTTCGAAGGCCATTGTATAGCTGGCCTTGATTTGAGCGGCGACAGCGGCATCGGTGGCGGTGAGGCTGGCAAGGGCAACGATGGCTGCGGCAGCAACAGAACGTGAGGTCAAGGTTCTCTCCTCAAAGTGTTTTTGGCGGATCGGCAATGCGGCGTGATCCATCTTTTGAGTATTCATATACCGCGTGTGTTTGACAAGCGCGCACACGCGCCGCGCGGCTGACAGCGCTCTTCATCGACATCGAAATTCGAGTTCCCTAGGCGACCGGCGCGGTGCCGTCCGCATGGAACCGCACGTCCAAACATAAGGAGATCTGGATGGACATCGAACTGCACGACCATGCGCCGGAGCAGAAGGCCGGCATCGCTTCAGGCGGTCACGTCACGCACGACGAGCTGATGCGCACCTTCACGGCGTTCAAGGACGCCAACGACGAGCGGCTCGCCGAGATCGCGCGCCGCGGCGACGTGCTGCTGGAAGAGAAGGTCGACCGCATCAACGGCGCGCTCGACGCGCAGCAGCGGCGTCTCGACGAGGCGGCGCTGAAGAGCGCGCGGCCGGCGCTCGAAACGAGTCTCAAGCCGCGCAGCTTCGCCGCGCGCGAGCACAAGAGCGCGTTCGAGTCCTACGTCCGCGCCGGCGAGACCACGGCGCTGCGTGCGCTCGAGACGAAAGCGATGTCGGTGGCGTCGAATGCCGACGGCGGCTATCTCGTGCCGGTCGAACTCGAACGGGAAATCGGTCAGCGCCTGGCAACGATTTCGCCGATCCGCTCGATTGCCTCGGTGCGCGAGATTTCCGGCAACGTCTACAAGAAGCCGTTCATGCTGACCGGGCCCGCGACCGGGTGGGTGGGCGAGACTGACGCGCGGCCACAGACGGCTTCTCCAACGCTCGACGCGCTGTCGTTCCCGGCGATGGAGCTTTACGCCATGCCGGCGGCGACCGCGGCGCTGCTCGACGACAGCGCGGTCAACATCGACGAGTGGATCGCCTCCGAAGTCGAGCTCACATTCGCGGTGCAGGAGGGCGCGGCCTTCGTCAACGGCGACGGCGTCAACAAGCCGAAGGGCTTCCTCAACTACACGGCCGTCGCCAACGCGTCGTGGACCTGGGGCAACCTCGGCTATATCGCCAGCGGCGCAGCGGGTGCGTTCGCGTCGAGCGATCCCTCCGACAAGCTCGTCGATCTGATCTACGCGCTGAAGGCCGGCTACCGGCAGAACGCCGCGTTCGTGATGAACCGCAAGACGCAGGCCGCGATCCGCAAGTTCAAGGACTCGGGCGGCGCGTATCTCTGGCAGCCGCCGGAGACCGCCGGCGCGCGGGCGTCTCTCATGACGTTCCCATTGGTTGAGGCCGAGGATGTGCCGGATGCGGTGATTCAAGTCGCGGTGCTTGATGCCAATCGAACGGCGCCTCCGGCTAGTCCGGCCGAGGGCGATCGCCATATCGTGGCGGCGTCGCCGACGGGGGCATGGTCGGGGCACGCCTTTGCCATCGCCACGCGGGAAGACGGCGCATGGCGCTTTCTCGTCCCGAGTACCGGCTGGATCGCCTGGTCGGCCGATGACGACATTCTGCTCGTGTTCGACGGCAGTGTATGGCGCAGCCTGAGCGATCTGCCTTCGGATGTCGCAATGTTCGGCGTCAACACCACCGCCGATTCGACGAACAAATTCACCGTCCGCTCCAACGCGGTGTTGCTCACCGATCTTGCCACCGCCGACGGCGGCAGCGGCGACGTTCGCCTTCAATTGTCCAAACAGGCGTCGGGCAATACGGCTTCGGTCGTGTTTTCGAATGCGTTCTCGGGCCGGGCCGAATTCGGGCTCGTCGGTTCGGACGCGTTCAGGCTGAAGGTGTCGCCCGACGGATCGAGCTTCGTCGATGGCTTCACGATCGATCAGGCGTCCGGAAATCTCACCTTGCCGCGCGGGCTGGCGCTGAGTGGTGTGATCTCGCCGGCGCAGATCACCGCGAACCAGAACGACTACGCGCCGGCGGGGCTTGCCAATGCGAGCGTGCTGCGGATTTCAACCGATGCGGCGCGGGACGTCACCGGATTAGCCAGCGGCGCAGACGGTCGCGTGGTGATGGTCTGCAATTGCGGTGCGTTCAATGCCGTGCTGAAGGCGGAGAGCGCATCCTCGGCAGCCGCCAATCGCTTCGGCTTCGGCAGCGATCTGACGCTGGCTGCCAAGCAGGGGACGCTGCTGATCTACGACGCGGCGGCCTCGCGCTGGCGCCAGATCGGCGCCGCTTCGGGCGCCGGCGGTGCAGGCACGGTGACCAGCGTTACAATCGGCAACGGATTGACCGGCACGGCCAATCCACTGGTCGCGAGCGGCGACATCCGGATCGATGCAACGTTTCTGCGCGGTTACATCGCTGGACTGACGCTCGCCAACAACGCGTCCGATGCAGTTAATGACATTGACATCGCACCTGGCGTTGCCACCGCAGACAATCTGAGCGCAATCATCAAGCTCGCGGCGGTGATGACCAAACGCCTTGACGCTGCCTGGTCGGTCGGAACCGGCAATGGCGGTCTGGATACGGGGAGCATTGCGAACACGACCTACCACGTCTGGCTGATCCAGCGGTCCGATACGGGTGTGGTGGATGTGCTCTTCTCGGCGAGCGCCAGCTCTCCGACGATGCCGGCGAACTACGATCGCAAGCGCCGTATCGGCTCGATCGTCAGGGCCTCTGGTGCGATCCTGGCCTTCTCGCAACAGGGCGATCAATTTCTGTGGAAGTCGCCCCCGATGGATTGGAATGCGACCAATCCCGGAACGTCGAGCGTCACCCGCACGCTCACGGTGCCGACGGGCATTCAGGTCGCCGCAACCATCACGTCCTGGATGTTTTCGAGCATCAACGTCGCAGTCGCCGTCTATCTGAGCTCGTTCGAACAGACCGATCTCGCGGCAGCAACCGCCGGTCCGTTCAGCCATGCGTCGATCGCTCCGGGCGACAGCACGAGCCACAGCGATTCTGCTGTGGTCGTCGTGAGGACGAATACGTCGGGGCAGGTCAGGATGAATATCTCGGCCAGCGACGCGTCGACCCAGGTGCGCGGCATTACGCATGGCTATCAGGATGCACGCGGACGCTTCGACTAGGGCGAAGCCTAACAATGCGGCTGCAGCCGCCGTGACCTGTCGGATCCCATCTGCGGCTTGCGAGCAAGACATGACGAACACCGTGAGCCGGCTCGTCTCCGACGAGACGCTGTCGCGCATGATCCAGATCGAGAGCGCGGGCCGGGCCGATGCACGTGCGCGAACGTCGAGCGCAACGGGGCTTGCCCAGTTCGTCAATGCAACGTGGCTTGCGACGGTGCGCAGGCATCGGCCCGATTGGTTGAAGGATCGCACGACGGCCGAGGTGTTGAGGCTGCGGCTCGATCCCCGATGCGCCATCGAAATGCTGGCGCGCTTTAGCGAGGACAATACGGCGGTCATCGGTGCGGGCTGGAGCGACGGCGATCTTTATCTCGCGCATTTCGCGGGTGCCGGGACTGCGCGCAATCTATGCCGCGCGCCTCTCTCCGCGCCGGCGTCGTCCATTTTCAGCCAATCCGCGATTGCCGCCAACGCCTCGATCCTGTCCGGCCGGACGTGCGGACAGGTGCGAGCGTGGGCCGCGCGGAAGATGGCCGCTGCCGCCGGCCGCAACTGGATCGCTGTCCACCTGAACAATGCGAAGCCGATGACGCCGCCCGCGGTCAAACGCATCGCGAAGGCGGCGGCTGCCGGCGCTGCGACGACGGCCACCGTCGGCGCGCAGCAGGGTTGGTACGTCTCGCGCTGGTTCATCGCGGCGGGCGTGATCTTGGTCGTCACGGGCCTTGCCGGTGCGATCTGGTGGTTTCGGTCGCGTCGCGCAACGAACAAACTCGAACATGTCGAGGATGCCAATGGATTGGTCTGACATTGCGAAGCAAGTGATCTCGCTCGGCGCGCCGGTGCTGGGGACGGCCCTCGGCGGGCCGCTCGGCGGTGCGGCCGGTAAGATTCTAGCCGATGTGATCGGCGCTGCGTCGGCGACGCCGAGGGATGTCGAGGCGGCGCTGCCGTCATTGTCGGCGGAGCGATTGGCCGAGGCGGAGAGCCGCTGGGCAGAAGTCATTCGCGCTGAAGCCGACGCGCAGCGCGTGGCGATCTCTGAAACGCAAGCGACGATTCGCGCCGAGCTCGCGAGCGACGATCTCATGCAACGCTGGTGGCGTCCGTTCTACGCACTCGAGCTTATTTTTGAGTGCGCCGCATTATGGGCCGTTCTCGTGCACGAGTTCTGGACCCGCGATCTGCAGACCATCAACGCGCTGATCGGCGCAAGCGGGCTCCTGATCGCTTATTGGGGATTCCGCTTCGGCGTGCTTGGGGTCTATGTCAGCGGCAGGACGCGCGAGAAGGTGAGCGCGCTGACCGGCGCCGACGCGCCCGGACCGCTCGGCCAGATCGCCAAATCCCTCATGAAGAAAAAGTAACCTTGGGCAAAACGCTCCGTTCATTTCGCATTCACGCCGCACCATATGAAATTGGCATGCCTTGGAAACCAGCGGTATGATCGCCGCAGTTCCGAGACCTGAGTCGGCTGTACGCCGGCGTGTACTTCGCGGAGACCGGATTTGCGCCTTCTTGTCGTGGAAGACGACCCCGACCTCAACCGTCAGCTTGCCACGGCGTTGTCGGACGCCGGTTATGTGGTCGACCGCGCATTCGATGGCGAGGAGGGGCACTTTCTCGGCGACAGTGAGCCCTACGACGCGGTCGTGCTCGACATCGGCCTGCCGAAGATGGACGGCATCTCGGTGCTGGAAGCCTGGCGGCGGAGCGGGCGCTCGATGCCGGTGCTGATCCTGACCGCGCGGGATCGCTGGAGCGACAAGGTGCAGGGCTTCGATGCCGGCGCCGATGATTATGTCGCAAAGCCCTTTCATCTCGAAGAAGTGCTCGCACGCATCCGTGCGCTGTTGCGCCGCGCTGCGGGACACGCGCAGAGCGAACTGGTCTGCGGGCCGGTGACGCTGGATACGCGCACCAACCGCGTGAGCGTCAGCGGTAACCCGGTCAAGATGACGTCGCACGAATACCGGCTGCTGGCCTATCTGATGCACCATTCCGGACGCGTGGTGTCGCGCACCGAACTGGTCGAGCATCTTTACGATCAGGATTTCGATCGCGACAGCAACACCATCGAGGTGTTCGTCGGCCGTATCCGCAAGAAGCTGGACGTCGACATTATCCAGACCGTGCGCGGGCTGGGTTATCTGCTCGCGCCTCCGGCCGATGCGCGGTAGCTCGCTCGCCACCCGTCTGTTCCTGTCGGCGACCGCCTGGGTGGTAATCATCCTTGTCGTGACGGGTATCGCGCTGTCGTCGGTGTACCGGCAGGCGTCCGAGCGCGCCTTCGATCGCCGCCTCAATCTCTACCTGCGCACGCTGATCGCCGAAATCGCCACGCCCGACGATTCGAACGACAAAGATAATCAGGCGCTGGGCGAGCCGCTGTTCGAACTGCCGCTCTCGGGCTGGTACTGGCAGATCACGCGGATCGACGGCACCAAGCAGGAGGTGCGCGCCTCACGCTCGCTGTGGGACAAGAAGCTGCCGCGCCTCGAAGACGAAGCCATCGAGCTCAACACCGCAGGCCTGCGCATCGGCTACATCACGGGCCCCGAAGATCAGCGGCTGCGTGCTGCGGAGCGGCCGGTCGATCTTGGCAGCGATGGGCGCTTCCTCGCCGCCGTCGCGGGCGACGCGACCGAGATTTTCGAGGAGACGCGCGCGTTCGACTTCTATCTTGGCGGCACGTTCCTCGCGCTCTCCATCGGCCTCATCCTCACCACCATCTTCCAGGTGCGCTACGGCCTCGCGCCGCTGAAGCGCATTTCGCAATCGCTTGCGGATATTCGTTCCGGCCGCGCCGAACGCCTCGAAGGGCAGTTCCCGCGCGAGATCGCGCCGCTGGCCAGCGAAACCAACGCGCTGATCGACGCCAACCGCGAGATTGTCGAACGCGCCCGCACGCACGTCGGCAATCTGGCGCATGCGATTAAGACGCCGCTTTCCGTCATCGTCAACGAAGCGAACAGCCATGGCAGCGATCCGTTCGCCTCGAAGGTCCTCGAGCAGGCGGACGTGATGCGCAACCAGGTTGCACATCATCTTGAGCGCGCCCGCATCGCCGCGCGTGTGACGACGGTGGTGAGCATCACCGATGTTGCGCCGGTGATCGAGGCGTTGCGGCGGACCATGGAGAAGATCCATCGCGACCGGAACATTGTTGTCGAGGCCATGGTGCCGCCTGACCTGAAGTTCCGCGGCGAGAAGCAGGACCTCGAGGAGATGGCCGGCAACCTTGTCGACAACGCCTGCAAATGGGCGCGCGAGAAGGTGCTGATCGAGGTGTTGTCCGAGCGCGTTCCCAACAGCGACCTCGATCCGGCGCTCAAGATCATAGTCGACGACGATGGCAAGGGGCTGTCGGCGGAGGAGCGCGATCAGGTCGCCCGGCGTGGCCAGCGGCTCGACGAATCCAAGCCCGGTTCGGGTCTCGGTCTCTCGATCGTGGTCGAGCTGGCCGGCCTCTACCGCGGCAAGCTCGACCTCGCCACGGCCCCGACCGGCGGGCTGCGGGCCGTTCTGACCCTGCCGGGGGTGTAGGCTAAAAACTGACCAAGCTAGGAGACAGTTTCTTTCGCAAGTACCGACTCTCTTGTAATGGTTGTACTCAGGGGTTGGGAACAATTTGCGATGTTGCGAAGCTTTTTGACCTATTGGTTTAGTTTCTCATTGGCGGGCCCGGCCGGTTTGGCAGCGGCATTTGGGCTCGTCGAGGGGTCTCAAAAGATCGGTTTCGACAAAAAGTACAGCCGAACTCACCAAAAATTAGTGAATTTTCTCAATGATTTGGTATATTACAGCATTGAACATTGGTTTTGGTACCTATCTATTACTGCGCTTGCAGCATTCATGTGGGCGCTTATAGTTGCGGAACCTAAGGCAGTGTCGAAGTGTAAGTATCACGATCGGATACGTAGGATTGGGAGGTAGCAATGGACTACGATCTCCTGAAGTCCTCAATGTTCATACTCGCGGTGATTGTAGTGTATGCGGCGATGGCTCGCGGTCTTTTCAAGGCCACTGAGCAGCCGCGTTGGCGTGCTTTAGAAATCGCTGAACGCATGCTGGTCGAACCGGGTTTTCCTGAAGACCACCGGCGGGCGATGTTTACGAGCCTAAAGGAAATGCATAGTCCGCTGATGGCTTGGAAAGTCGCTGGCGTAATGCTGTTGATTACAATCCAGTCGCCATTCAAGAAGAAACAGGAAATAGAGGCATCTGACGTTCAACGTGGAATCGCTGGCGAGTTGAGACGCGACCACTCTCGTTTCATGAACTATTGGATGATCGCGGTCTTGGGGAACAGTCCGGCTGCTGCGCTGCTATTCGTCATGCTGGGACTAGTGTCTGCGGCTTTTTCGTTATCCATTTCGATGGTAGCTAAGCTAGTGGTTTCCCATTTGGATCGTCATACTCCAGTACGCCCTGCCTAGTGCTTCGTAGAAGTCTAGGAGGCCGCAGGGCGCAATCTCAATCATTGCGATTTCCTGCCCCAACTCCCTGTTCCTAAACGGCTTCTTAACGCGGGTCTTGCTAATACACCCGATGGGTGCGTGCGCGCCCCAACAGGTCGTGAGCAAATGGGGCCACAGGCGATTGATCGCTTAAGGGAATTTCTTGCACAGCTGCCGCCGCAATCGCAGGCGCTGCTGATGCGGGAGTTCGAGCGCGCGGTCGAGAGCGGTCAAGACGTCGCAGTCGCCAATCTGGTCCTCGAACAGCTCCGCAAGGTCGTGCGGCGGGACAGCGACAACGAGCGGCCGCGGATCGCCGACGCCTCGCGGCTCATTCTGGAGCCGCTCGAACCGTTCCTCTCCGAGACGAGCCATGCTGGTCCGGGCCAGGTGCGCCGCGCCTCGCTGCTGCCGATCTGGCAGTGGCTGCAGCGCGAGGCGATCCCGGACGAAGCGCGCAAGCTCGAAGCGGCGATCAACAGCGATCGCGATATCGACAAGGCCATCCGCGCCTTTCAGCTTGCCGCCTCCGAGACGATCGCCAAGGCCGTATCGCCGAATGGCGGTCCTGACAGCCGTTCCATCGGCCGCATCGGCGCGCCGAGTGTTGTCGAGGATCTAGGACCTGTCGGAGCCATACTCGGCGCGCGCGAAGCGCTCGAGACGCTCGGCAACCGCCTGCCGCTGACGTTGCGCACCTTTGCCGAGTCCCATATCGCGTCGACCTTGGACGCGCTGAACGTGCCATCGCTGCAGACGCCAACGGTTCTGCCGTTCGCGCTGGCGCTGGTGATGCAGCGCCTCGGTTCCTCGTGGCATATCGTCCGGCTCGCCATCAAGGTGGTCGCCTCCGACGACGAAATCCGCGTGGCGAGCACGCCGTTCGGCGTCGCCGTCAGCATGGCGCTGCATGACCTTGCCCGCGTCGCCCTGACGCTGCGGTCCGATATCAAGCGCGGCCGCTTCGACGATATCTCCAGCCATCTCAAGACCGTGCATGACGGCATTCGCGGCCTGCGCACCGAACTCGACATTCGCAGCGATTCCGCCTGGGGCCGTCAGCTCGCCTCGATCCGCGTCGAAATCTCCAGCGCCTTGCAGTCGGAAATCGAGAGCGTGCCGGGCAAGGTGCGCCGCCTGCTGCGTCAGCGGCCCGACAAGGAAATTACCGCCGCGTCCAAGATCGACACTATGGATGTGGATGAGACCGTTGCGCTCATCGACTTCGTCGCCACTTGCCGCAACTACGCCAGTGAACTCGCCATCAACGAGGTGACGCTGCGCACCTATTCCGAGCTGCAGCACTACGTCGAGCGATCGACCGAGGCAATTGTCGCTTCGCTGCGCACGCCCGACCAGCGCGTTCGCGCGTTCCGCAAGGCGCAGGCCGATGCGGCGGTGCGGTTCTGCGAAATCCTGTTCGGCTTCGACTATGCGTCGCTGATGAGCAAGGCGGCGGACAACGCCGTTTATGTCGAGCGCAAAGCCGCACCCAAGGCCGGCTGATCCGTCCCCAACCCTCTCTTAAAAGTCATTCTAATCTGCCTTGCAGCGACCGTGCCGCCATGGTGTAAGGCTGTGGACTTGCGCGTTTTTTAGGCCGCGCCGGCACCTCTGGAACCCTGCGGACAGCCGCCCGATGGCGCTTTGGTTTGTGCTTGGATTGATGACGGTGGCCGCGGCGTTTGCCGTGCTCTGGCCGCTCAGCCGTGGCCGCAGCGAAGCCACCGCCAACAACGAACTTGCCGTCTACCGCCATCAGCTCGCGGAGGTCGACCGCGATACGGCGGCGGGGCTTGTTTCCGAACGGGATGCGGAGGCGGCGCGCGTGGAGATCAGCCGGCGGATGATCGCGGCATCCGAGACCGCGCCGGTCGTTTCGTCCTCCATCAACATGCGCGCGCGGCGCGCGGTCGCCATTGTCGCGCTTGCCGGCCTGCCACTGGTCGCCGCCGGCGTCTATCTCGCCATCGGCTCGCCATCGCTCGGCGACTTTCCCCTGGCGGAGCGGCAGCGGGCGACGGATGTCGCAACGGCGTCGCTGGAGCGGCTGGTGGCGCAGGTCGAAGCCCATCTTGAGAAGAATCCATCCGACGCGCGCGGATGGGAAGTGCTGGCGCCGGTGCTGTTCAAACAGGGGCGCTTCGACGACGCGGCGCGTGCCTTCCGCAACATCATCACCCATAAAGGCGAGAATGCCGCACGCCGCGCCGATCTCGGCGAGGCATTGTCGGCAGCTGCCGGCGGCGTGATCAGCACGGATGCGAAGAACGAATTCGAACGCGCGGTGGCGCTCGATCCGACGGAGGTCAAATCGCGCTACTTCCTCGGCGTCGCCGCCGATCAGGACGGCCGTCCCGCCGATGCGCGCAAGATCTGGCAGGACATGCTTGCATCCGCGCCGGCCGATGCGCCGTGGCGGCCGCTGGTGCAAGCGGCGCTGGAACAGACCGGTGGCGCGGTTGCGGCCAACAACAATTCCGGCGTCGCACCGGGCCCGACGGCTGAAGATGTTGCTGCTGCCAGGGACCTGAACGAGACCGATCGCAACGCGATGGTGCGGGGCATGGTCGATCGTCTCGCGACGCGCTTGAAGCAGGACGGCAACGACGTGCAGGGATGGCTGCGGCTGGTGCGCGCCTATATGGTGCTGGGCGAGGCCGACACGGCGCGGCAGGCGATCAGCGATGCGCGGCGAGTGTTCGAGAAAGACGACGCGCGGTTGCGCGAACTCAACGACGGCGTGAAGCAGCTCGGAATCGGCGGATAGACATGACGCGGAAGCAGCGGCGATTGACGATGATTGGCGGCGCGATGATCGTGCTGGCGATTGCAGCCGGTCTCGTTCTCAATGCGCTGCGCGACTCGATCCTGTTCTTCACGACGCCTGCGGCCGCGGCCGAGAAGCAAATTCCGCCGGGCAAGCGCTTTCGCCTCGGCGGCCTCGTGGAATCCGGGTCGCTGGTGCGCGGCGACAATCTCGCCGTCAGCTTCAAAGTTACCGATGGCGCCGCGACCTTGCCAGTGACTTACAAGGGAATCCTGCCGGACCTGTTCCGCGAAGGGCAGGGCGTGATCTCTGAAGGCTCGCTCGATGCGGCCGGCGTGTTCCGGGCCGACACCGTGCTCGCCAAGCATGACGAAACCTACATGCCGAAGGAAGTCGCCGATGCCCTGAAGAAGCAGGGGCACTGGAAGGACGACTACGGCAATAAGCCGGGAGCTGCGAAGTGACCGCCGAAGCCGGACACTATGCGCTCGTTCTCGCCTTTGCGCTGGCGCTGATCCAGTCGATCGTGCCGATGCTCGGCGCGCGCTGGGGCGATGCCGGACTGATGAATGTCGGCCGCTCGGCGGCACTGGCGCAACTGCTGTTCGTTGCGCTGTCATTCGCGGCGCTGACGGCGCTGCATGTGTCGTCGGATTTCTCGGTGACGAACGTCTTCGAGAATTCGCATTCGCTGAAGCCGCTCATCTACAAATTCACCGGCGTGTGGGGCAATCACGAAGGCTCGATGCTGCTGTGGGTCTTGATCCTGGCGCTGTTCGGCGCGCTGGTTGCCGCATTCGGCAACAACCTGCCGCTGACGTTGCGTGCGCATGTGCTGGCGGTGCAGGCGTGGGTGGCGGCCGCGTTCTATCTCTTCATTCTTGCCACCTCGAACCCGTTTCTGCGTATCGCCTCGCCGCCGATCGAGGGCCGCGACCTCAATCCGATCCTGCAGGACGTCGGTCTCGCGATTCATCCGCCGCTGCTCTATCTCGGCTATGTCGGCTTCTCGATTTCGTTCTCGTTCGCCGTCGCGGCGCTGATCGAAGGCCGCATCGACGCGGCGTGGGCGCGCTGGGTGCGGCCGTGGACGCTGATGGCGTGGGTGTTCCTCACGCTCGGCATCGCCATGGGCTCGTACTGGGCCTACTACGAACTCGGCTGGGGCGGCTGGTGGTTCTGGGATCCGGTCGAGAATGCGTCGCTGATGCCGTGGCTTTCTGGAACGGCGCTACTGCACTCGGCAGTGGTCATGGAGAAGCGCAACGCGCTGAAGGTCTGGACGGTGCTGCTTGCGATCGTCACCTTCTCGCTGTCGCTGCTCGGCACGTTCCTGGTGCGCTCCGGCGTGCTGACCTCGGTACACACGTTCGCAACCGACCCGAGCCGCGGCGTCTTCATTCTCCTCATTCTCTGCTTCTTCATCGGCGGCAGCCTCGCGCTCTACGCCTGGCGCGCGACCTCGCTGCGGCAGGGTGGACTGTTCGCGCCGATCTCGCGCGAGGGCGCGCTGGTGCTGAACAACCTGTTCCTGACGACAGCCTGCGTCACCGTGCTGGTCGGCACGCTGTATCCGCTCGGACTTGAAGTGCTCACCGGCGACAAGATTTCGGTCGGCGCGCCGTTCTTCAATCTGACGTTCGGTCCGCTGTTCGTGCCGCTCCTGATCGCGGTGCCGTTCGGTCCGCTGCTGGCGTGGAAGCGCGGCGATCTGCTCGGCGCGGCGCAGCGATTGTACGCCGCTGGCATCGCGGCGTTATTTGCGGTTGCTGTTGCCTGGGCCTGGGCGAGGGGCGGCGCGGCACTGGCACCGCTCGCCATTGGTCTCGCGGTGTTCGTAATCGTGGGTGCAGCGGTTGAGCTCTTCGAACGCATCGGTTTGTTCCGCGTGCCGTTTGGCACGGCCGTGCAGCGTGCGATCGGTTTGCCGCGGTCGAACTGGGGCACCGCCTTCGCGCATGCGGGCTTGGGCGTCGCGCTGATCGGCATCGTCTGCGAGACCACCTGGAACGCCGAACACATCGCGACGATGAAGCCGAACGACGTGGCGACGATCGCCGGTTATTCGGTGAAGCTCGACAATATCGTCCAGCGGCAGGGGCCGAACTATCGCGAGCAGGTAACCAGGTTCGTCATCTCGCACGACGGCGAAACCATCGGCGTGATGACGCCCTCAAAGCGCAATTTCTCCACCCGCGGCATGTCGACCACCGAGGCGGCACTGCTGACGCGCGGGGCGAGCCAGCTCTACATCTCGCTCGGCGACGCTGGTGCGGACGGTTCGATCGCTGCGCGCATCTACTACAAGCCGCTGGTGCTCCTGATCTGGTTCGGTCCCGTGCTGATGGCATTCGGTGGCCTGCTGTCGCTGTCGGATCGCCGGCTGCGCGTCGGCGCGCCGAAACCGGCCAAGTCCGCGCGCGGCCTTCAGCCGGCGGAGTAGGGTGAATGACGCGCGTCCTCCACGCTCTCTTGATTGCAGCTGCCGTGCTGGTGTCTCCGGCTTATGCGGTTCAGCCCGACGAAGTGATGAGCGACCCGGCGAAGGAAGCGCGGGCGCGGGCCCTGTCGCGCGAATATCGCTGCATGGTCTGCCAGAATCAGTCGATCGACGATTCCGACGCGCCGCTCGCGCGCGACTTGCGTCTGCTGGTGCGGGAACGCATCGCAGCTGGCGATACGGATTCGCAGGTCACCGATTTCCTCGTCGCGCGCTACGGCGAATTCGTTCTGCTGAAGCCGCGCGTCAGCCGTGAAACCTTGCTGCTGTGGCTGCTGCCACCGGCCGTACTCGCCGGCGGAATGCTGGCGCTTTGGCTGCATCTGCGCCGCCGCAGTTCCACTCCGCGGGACGAGATGCTGACCCTCACGCCGGATGAGGAAGCCAAGATCGAACGGCTGCTCGCCGCCGAGCGCCCGCCGGGACAGCCGAAGGCCTGAAAAACGGGCCGATTTTGTCGGACTTGCGCGCGCCTGCGTTCAAGACCGTAGTCTTTGTTACGAAAGATTAATTCCCCCGTCAGTGCGCGGTAAGGCTGCGCCCCCCATCTTCCGGACCACAAGGTGCGCAACAGCACCGCGAGATTTTTCGGTCCCTGGAGATGTTGATGACTGATCGCCCCGAATTTCCCCCCGCACACCGGTCCGAGTCCGGATCGCTGCTTTCCCTCCGCAAGTTCGCATTGATGGCTTCCGTCGTCGCCGGTCTCGGCGTTGCCGGTTATGCCTTCAGCCCCACCTTCGATAACGCCGATCTGCTCACGACCCGCGCGCAGGCGCAGGTCAGCAAGGACGTGCGCAAGGCCGAGCAGCCGACCGGCTTCGCCGACATTGTCGAGCGCGTGAAGCCGTCGGTGATCTCGGTTCGCGTCCGCCTCGCGGAGAAGTCGTCGTCAGGCGATGCGAAGAACAACGAGGACTCGCCGTTCCCGCCGGGTTCTCCGATGGAGCGCTTCTTCCGCCGCTTCGGCGGTCCGGATGGAATGCCTCCGGGCATGCAGGGTCCGCGCGGTGGCCGTGGCGGTCCTGCGATGACCGGCCAAGGCTCGGGCTTCTTCATTTCGGCTGACGGTTTTGCCGTCACCAACAATCACGTGGTCGATGGCGCCGACAAGGTCGAAGTGACGACCGACGACGGCAAAACCTACACCGCGAAGGTGATCGGCGCCGATCCGCGCACCGACCTCGCGCTGATCAAGGTCGATGGCCGCTCCGACTTCCCGTTCGCGACGCTGTCGGATGGCGCGCCCCGCATCGGCGACTGGGTGCTCGCGGTCGGCAATCCGTTCGGCCTCGGTGGTACCGTGACCGCCGGCATCGTCTCGGCCCGTGGCCGTGATATCGGCAACGGTCCGTATGACGACTTCATCCAGATCGACGCGCCGGTGAACAAGGGCAACTCCGGTGGCCCGACGTTCAACACGGGTGGCGAGGTGATGGGCGTCAACACCGCGATCTATTCGCCGTCGGGCGGCAGCGTCGGCATCGCGTTCGCGATTCCGTCGTCGACCGTGAAGACAGTGGTGAAGCAGTTGCAGGAGAAGGGCACCGTCAGCCGCGGCTGGATCGGCGTCCAGATCCAGCCGATTACGCCCGAGATCGCCGACAGCCTTGGCCTGAAGAAGGTCGGTGGCGCGCTCGTGGCCGAGCCGCAGGCGAACAGCCCGGCGGAGAAGGCGGGTATCGGTTCGGGTGACGTCATCACCTCGGTCAACGACCGCCCGGTGCGCGACGCGCGCGAGCTGGCTCGCACCATCGGCGGCATGGCGCCTGGCGACTCGGTCAAGCTCAACGTGCTGCAGAAGGGTCAGGACAAGACCGTCACCGTCACGCTCGGCGAACTGCCGAACGCGAAGGAGGCGAAAGCCATCGACCGCAGCGATCGTTCGCAGCCGCGTGGCAGCGACATTCCGCGTCTCGGCCTCTCGCTCGCTCCGGCCAACACCGTTGCCGGCGCCGGCAAGGACGGCGTGGTCGTGACCGGCGTCGATCCGCGCAGCCCCGCGGCTGAGCGCGGCTTCAAGGAAGGCGATGTCATTCTTGAAGTCGGCGGCAAGGCCGTTGCCGATGCAGGCGAAGTGCGCTCGGCGCTCGAAGCCGCCCGCAACGACAAGAAGAACAGCGTTCTGATCCGCGTCCGGTCTGGCGATACGTCGCGCTTCGTCGCGATCCCGCTCGAGCGCGGCTGAGGACTTGTTTGAGCATGATCCGATCCGAAAACCGGATTCCACTTTTCAGGATCATGCATGAGATGGGGAGAGTCGCCGGCAAACGTCGCCCCCGCTGACGGCTCTTTCCGGGGGCGGGCTTTAGGCCCGTCCCCTCTGTTTCCTTCCGATGGAAAACGCCCCCCTCCGTCGGAAGGTGTTGCGGGCGATGGAGTTCCCCCAGCTCCATCGCCCGTTTTTCTGCCTCCGGGGTGCTCGGTTCGCGGCTTGCGCAGGAGCGGGCCACGCGCCATGGTGACACAATGTGGGTTCGCCCTTGATCTTGCCAGACAGTGAAATGCGACTGCTCATTATCGAAGACGATCGTGACTCGGCCGACTATCTGGTGAAGGCATTTCGGGAAGCCGGGCATGTCGCCGATCATGCTGCAGACGGTGAAGAAGGACTGTCGCTCGCCGAGGGCGGCGGTTACGACGTGCTGGTGGTCGACCGTATGCTGCCGAAGCGCGACGGACTGTCGCTGATCGGCGCATTGCGCGACAAGGGCGACCGCACGCCGGCGCTGATCCTGTCCGCGCTTGGCCAGGTCGATGACCGCATCCGCGGCCTGCGGGCCGGCGGCGACGACTATCTCCCCAAACCCTACGCGTTTGCCGAACTGCTCGCACGCGTCGAAGTGCTGTCGCGCCGGCAGGGCGGTCCTGCCGAAGAAACCGTCTATCGCGTCGGCGATCTCGAACTCGACCGGCTCTCGCATCGGGTGATGCGCGGTCAGGAGGAACTGACGCTGCAGCCGCGCGAATTCCGGTTGCTCGAGTATTTGATGAAGCATGCCGGCCAGGTGGTGACCCGGACGATGCTCCTGGAAAATGTCTGGGACTATCATTTCGATCCGCAGACCAACGTGATCGACGTGCACATCTCGCGGCTGCGTTCCAAGATCGACAAGGGGCACGGCCGCCCGCTGCTGCACACGATCCGTGGCGCCGGATACATGATCCGTGACGGCATTCGGTAAACTGTTCCGCACAACGGCGTTTCGGCTGACGCTGGCGTACCTGCTGCTGTTCGCGCTGTTCGCAGCGTTTCTGCTCGGCTTCTTCGCGTGGAACACGCGCCGCCTTGTCACTGAGCAAATCACCGAGACTGTGAACGCCGAAATCGCCGAACTCGGCGGCGAGTTCGCGCGCGGCGGCTTGCGCGGGCTGGTTTACGCCATCGAGAGCCGGGCGCTGCGCCCCGGCGCCAATCTCTATCTCGTCACGTCATCGGCCGGGCAGGCGATTGCCGGCAATGTCGGATCGCTGGCGCCCGGCGTGATGGGGCAATCCGGCTGGAGCGAGACCGTCTACCGTCGTCTCGACGACCAGGATACCGTCGATCATCGTGCGCTGGTGCGGGTATCGGATGTGCCCGGCGGATTGCGGCTCCTGGTCGGCCGCGATCTCGAAGAGCGGCGGCGTCTGTTTTTGATTGTCGCGTCGGCAGCGCAATTCTCCGTGCTCGTGGTGGTCGTGCTCGGTCTTGCCGGCGGCATTTTCGTTTCGCGCCGGGTGTTGCGCCGGATCGACGCGATGACCGGAACGACGCAGCGGATCATGGCGGGCAATCTCAGTGAACGCCTTCAGGTCGGCCGCAGCGGTGACGAACTCGACCGTCTCGCGGACAATCTCAACGCGATGCTGGAGCGCATCGAGGCGCTGATGTCGGGGCTCAAGGAGGTCTCCGACAACATCGCGCACGATCTCAAGACGCCGCTGACGCGCTTACGCAACCGTTCCGAAGAGGCTCTGGCCAACGCCAAGACCGAAGCGGAGTATCGCTCGGCGCTTGAAAAGACGATCGAAGAATCGGACGGCCTGATCCGCACCTTCAATGCGCTGCTGATGATCGCACGCGCGGAGTCCGGGCAGGCGCGCGACAACATGACCGGGTTCGACGCAGCCGACGTGGCGGCTGGCATCCACGAACTCTACGAACCGCTGGCCGAGGACAAGGGGCTGAGGCTTGAGCTCAAGACCGACGCCGCGCCGGTGCATGGCAATCGCGAGCTGATCAGCCAGGCGCTCGCCAATCTTGTCGAGAACGCCATCAAGTACGGCCAGCCGGCCGTTTCCGCCAATTCGTCGGCCAAACCGGAAATCCTGATCGAAGCCAGGCGCGAGGGCGATCGCGTCTTGCTGAGCGTGGCCGACCATGGGCCTGGCATTCCAGAAGCGGATCGTCAGCGCGCAGTGGAACGCTTTGTCCGCCTGGAGGCCAGCCGCACGCTGCCGGGATCGGGTTTGGGATTAAGTCTGGCGTCGGCGGTTGCGACCTTGCATGACGGAAGCCTGCAGCTTTCCGACAATCATCCCGGATTGCGGGTGACGCTCTCGCTTCTTGCCGCACCGGTGGTCAGCAGCTCGGCGGCGCGCGCCAAGGATACGGGGCTTGTCAACGAAGCGTCTGCCGTGGAACACAGGATGGCATGAGCCCATCCGACAAGGAACCAGCGGATTCGCGTTCGCTGGCCGCCCGATTTGCCACAGCGCCCGTCCTTCATCTGCCGGCCGAGGCGCGGCAGCGACTTGCCGATTGGCTCGATGACGTTTCCCCCAGCGACGCGGACGCGCTGCGAGCCATTCTCGCACAGCATCCGACCGCTGCGGCAATTTTCGAAGCCATTGCGGAAGCGTCGCCCTACCTTTTCGACCTGATGCGGGCCGATGCGGCGCGCGTTGTTCGATTGTTGCAGACCGATCCGGATCCGCACATCGCCGATCTGATCGACGCGACGGCGCGGACGGTTGCCGCGACATCGGACGAGAGCGATGTGATGCGGGCGCTGCGGCTGATGAAATCGGAGGCCGCGCTCTTTATCGCGCTGTGCGATATCGGCGGCGTCTGGCCGGTGATGCAGGTGACGCAGGCGCTGACCGATATCGCTGGTGAAGCGGCGCAAATGACGCTGCGCTATCTCCTGACCCAGGAAGCCGAGCGCGAACGTTTCAAGCCGGTCGATCCGGCAAAGCCCGAAACCGGCAGCGGGCTCGTGATCTTCGCCATGGGCAAGATGGGCGCGGGCGAACTCAACTACTCCAGCGATATCGATCTGATCGTCTTCTACAATCTCGATTGTCCGCTGCTGGATGACGTCGAACCGCAGCGCTTCTTCGTCAAGGTGACGCAGGGGCTCGCGCGCATTCTGCAGCAGCGCACCAGCGACGGATATGTGTTCCGCGTCGATTTGCGCCTGCGGCCGGACCCTGCGTCGACGCCGGTTGCCATCTCGACCGCTGCCGCGCTCGACTACTACGAGCGGGAAGGGCGCACCTGGGAACGCGCGGCCATGATCAAGGCACGGCCGTGCGCCGGCGATCTCGTCGCGGGCGACGTGCTGCTCGGCGAGATCGCGCCGTTCGTCTGGCGCAAGCACCTCGACTTTGCCGCGCTCAACGACGTGCACGACATGAAGCGGCAGATGCAGTCGTTCAAGGGCCACGGCGAAATCGCCGTGGAAGGCCATAACGTCAAGGTCGGCCGCGGCGGCATTCGCGAGATCGAGTTCTTCGCACAGACCCAGCAACTGATCGCGGGCGGCCGCCACCCGGAGCTGCGGGTACGGCCGACGCTTGAGGCGCTCGACACTCTTGCCGGCAGCAACTGGATCACCTTCGAGGCACGGGACGAACTGGCGACGGCTTATCATTTCTTGCGCAAGGTCGAGCATCGGCTGCAGATGATCGCCGACGAACAGACCCATACGCTGCCTGACGATGTCGAAGCGATGGAGCGGTTCGCCAAATTCCTTGGTTATGCCGACCGCGCGGCTTTCGCGGAGGAGTTGCTCGGCTACCTCAACCGGGTGCAGCGTCATTACAGCAAGCTGTTCGAAGGCGATCCGACAGGAACCGCCAGGCTGCCGGACGTCAATCTCGGCGGCGGCCCCGGCGACATGCGTCTGCTCGAGCATCTGCTGAGCCTTGGCTTCAAACAGCCGAAGACGGTGTCAGAAGCGCTGCAGCACTGGATCGCGGGCGACTATCGCGTCCTCAAACTGGAAACCACGCGCAAGGCGCTCGAAGATTTCCTGCCGCAGCTGATTGCGCGATTAGCGCTCGCGGAAGAACCGGACGCCGCGGTGACGGCGTTCGATCGCTTCCTGCAAGCATTGCAGCGTGGCGGACGTCTGATCTCGTTGCTGTCGCAGAACAGCGATCTGGTCGGCCTCGTCGCGCTGATGCTGGGAGCCGCGCCGCGGCTCGGCGACATGCTGGCGCGGCAGCCGCAGTTGATGGACGGGTTGATCGATCCCCGCTTCTTCGGCGCGATGCCGGATCAAGCCGAGCTGTCGCAGAGGCTCACGGCAACGCTCGCCGATGCCAACTCCTACGAAGAATTCCTCGACCGGCTACGGCTGTTCGGACAAGAGAGCCTCGTGCTTATCGGCGCGCGCATTCTCTCCGGAACGGTTTCGGCGGCACAGGCGGGCGTCGCCTTTGCGGACGTCGCCGAGGGCATCGTCGACACGATGCATGGTCTCGCCGCCGATCAGTTCGCGACGCAATACGGGCGGATCAGCGGGCAGGAAACCGCCATTCTGGCGATGGGTAAACTCGGCAGCCGCGAGATGACCGCGTCGTCCGACCTTGACCTGATCCTGATCTACGATTTCGACGACGACAAACCCGATTCAGACGGTGTGCGTTCGCTGCAGGGCGCGCAGTATTTCGCGCGGTTCACCCAGCGGCTGATCAGCGCGTTCACCACGCGCACGAACTACGGCGTGCTGTACGAGGTTGATATGCGGTTGCGGCCGTCCGGCCGTGCGGGGCCTGTCGCGTCGCGCATCGATGCGTTCGCGTCGTATCAGGAAATGGAAGCGTGGACCTGGGAGCACATGGCGCTGACGCGCGCGCGCGTCATCTCGGCGTCTCCGGCGTTCAAGGAAAAGATCGAGGCGGTGATCCGCGAGGTGCTGACCCGCCCGCGCGAACGTTCGATCATCGCCAACGATGTCGCCGAGATGCGCAGCGCCATCGCGCAGGAGAAGGGCGATCAGGATATCTGGGATATCAAGTACGCCGCCGGCGGCATGATCGATATCGAGTTCATCGCCCAGTATCTGCAACTCGTGCACGCCCACGAAAAGCCGGACATCCTCGCGACCGGAACGCTGCAGGTCCTCGACAATGCGGCGCGGCTGGGGCTGTTGCCGCACGCTTCTGCCGAAACGCTGCGCCGCGCCGAGCGGCTCTATCACGATCTCACGCAAATTCTCCGGCTCTGCGTGAGCGCCGGCTTCAAGCCGGAGACGGCCGGTGACGATCTGCTACGGATTCTGGCGCGCGCCGCCGACGAGCCTGATTTCTCGTCGCTCGAGGCGCGTGTCAGAGACACGCAGGCGGAGGTGCGGCAGGTCTTCCTTGAAGTGCTGCAGGTGGGGGCTTAGGCGGCTGCGGCACGCGACGGCGGTTTGATCGGGAGGGTGACGAGGACGACGGTTCCGGCGCCCGGCTTCGAGCGCAGCTTCATGGAGCCGCCGTGCAGCGCCGCGAGCGACTTGGCGATGGCAAGGCCAAGTCCCGATCCCGGATGAACCTTGGTGAGCTGGCTTTCGACCTGCTCGAACGGGCGTCCCAGTTTCTTCAGCGAGTTGCGTTCGATGCCGATGCCAGTGTCGGCGATCGCCAGATTGATCGTGTCGCCGATGATGTGGCTGCGCACGACGATGCGGCCGTTGTCCGGCGTGAACTTGACGGCATTCGACAGCAGGTTGACGACGATCTGCTTGATGGCGCGGCGGTCGGCGGTGAGCGGGATGTCGTCGGCAAACTCGGCAACCAGCCGCAGCCGCTTGTCTTCGGCGCGGCCGGAGACCACGCGCAGCGACTCGGAGAGCGTCTGTGCAAGATTCAGAGGCTCCGGATCAAGCGTCATGCGGCCGGCCTCGATCTTCGACATGTCGAGGATGTCGTTGATGACGTCGAGCAGGTACTTGCCGCTGGTGAGAATGTCGCTGCAGTACTCGGTGTACTTGTCGGAGCCCAGCGATCCGAACATGCCGCTGCCCATCACTTCGGAGAAGCCGATAATGGCGTTGAGCGGCGTGCGCAACTCGTGGCTCATATTGGCGAGGAACTTCGACTTGGTCTGGTTGGCTTCCTCGGCGCGGGTCTTTTCCTCGGCGTGCTTCTCCGCGAGGTCTGCAAGTTCGTGGGTCTGGCGTTCCAGCATCATCTGCGTGCGCTTGAGGTCGACGACGTTGGCGCGCAGGCGGATGTCGTTTTCGACGAGCTTCTGCTCGTGCAATTTGATCTGAGTGATGTCGGTGCCGACCGACACGTAGCCGCCGTCCTTGGTGCGGCGCTCGCTGATATGCAGCCAGCTTCCGTCATCGAGCTGCGCTTCGAAGATCTTGGCGCCGGGAATGGCATTCGCGTTTTCCGCCAGCCGGGTGCGGACCTGCGGCATCCGGCCGACCTCGATCACGGTCTCGTAGGAGGTGCCGGGTGTTACGGCGCTGTCGGGCAGCTTGTGCAGGCGCTGAAAATGCGAGTTGCAGAGGACGAGGCGATTTTCCGCGTCCCATAGCACGAAGGCTTCGGGGATGGTCTCGATGGCGTCGCGCAGCCGCATGTCGGCCTCGACACTCTTCTCGGCCAGGCTTTGCTGCTCGGTGATATCGACGGCGATGCCAATCAGATGCAGACCCTCGTCCGCCACCTGGCTCAGCTCGCAGCGGACACGTAGCCAAATCCAGTGACCGTCGGTGTGGCGCATGCGGAAGGTGTGATCGATGTGATCGAGCCGTGAAGAGATCAGTTGGTTTGCGATTTCGAACAGGTCGATATCGTCGGAGTTCACCAGCGAGTTGACCTCGCCGAAGGTCAGGAGATCGCTACGGCTGTCGAGGCCGAGCAGGGTGAACATCGATTGCGACCAGAAAATCCGGCCGCGCGACAAATCCCAGTCCCACAGGCCGCAGCGGCCGCGATTGAGCGCGGTGTCGATGCGTCCGCGAACCGTGTCATTGATAAGATCGCCTTCGCGGGCGCGGCTCGATTGCCAGTGAAAGGCGAAGCCGAGGATGAGAACGACGAAGCCGGTGGTGGCGGAGAGGGTGATCTGCAGCGCGGCGTCGGAACGCCAGATGGAATCGACGTGCTCTTGAATGATGAGAACTTGGCCTGGCAGCGACTTGACGATGCGCTGCGTGGCCATGGCCGAGCCGCCGTTGGGCAGGGTGATGTCGGTCACCGCCGTCTGACCGGCGCCGGCGGTCAATGGTTGCGCTGCGCTGAGGATGTCGAGGATACGGCCGGCGTTGTTCTGTGGCGTGTCGATCGGGATGCGCGCCAGCACGCGCTGTTCGGCGTTGACGACGATGATGTGCCGTCCGTTGGCGATGCCCCATGATGGGATCAGGCCGGGTAACAGATTCTGCAAACGCTCGGGCGAGATGGTGCGATCGAACGATGCGCGGCTGTCGCGCGTGACGGCTGCGCGATCGATCCGTTCGGCGAGCAGATCGGCGAGAGCGAGCACGTCGCGCTTCATTGCTGCGCGCTTCTGGCGATGCTGATCGATGACCTGGACGAAGGCGCCGATGAAGATGGTGACGAGGAAGGCGATGATCAGGGTGGGAACTGCGCGCCGCAGTGCAGGTTCAGCCGTGAGCAGGCGATGGTAGGCCGGTTTAGCGATCGATTGCGCCAATCCTTTGATCGAATCGGATTGAACGCTCCCGCTCGCCGCGGTCGCGCGCGCCATGCCTGTTCCCCCTGGAAGTGTCTTTCTGCCACCCGTTCAGAGCGAGACCCCATCGCTCCGAATCATCAACATTTGAATCCACTTTCCCGCACCTGTCGAGAGTCAACGATTCGTTAACGCGAAATAATTCTTGTCCTCTGAAGAATCGAAGCGGCTTCGCGTTCAGAAAACGAGTCCGAAGCGAGAACGCGACGCGTTCTATTACCGCGCAGGCTCGGCGTGACTGATCACGCGCTTGATCGATGGAAAAGTGCGCCGCAGCGCACGCTCGATCTCGTCGACATGTTCATGCACGTCGATCACGCTCATGTCCGGGTTAGCCCGGCAATGGAAATTGACGATTTCGCCGGCGTCGGTATCGCGTACCCGCACATTATGGATGTCGTGAACGAAGCCGTGTTCGGACGCCAGGCGAACAAGCGACGCGCGAACCTCATCGATGCGTTGAGGCGAGGCGTCTGATCCGTGCGGCAGCTCCGGCTCCAGCGGCTCGATATGGATATCGACCTCAAGGTCGGTGCCGAAGTCGTTGCGAATGGCGCGCTCCAGATCGTGGGTGACGTCGTGCGCCGCATGCAGCGGCATGTCGCCATCGACCTCGAGATCGATGCTGACCGTCAGCCGTCCGCCGAGATCGTGGACGGTGATGTGGTGAACGGCGAGGCCGCTGTTGCGGGCAATCACCATGATGCGTTCGCGAATGCCTTCGTTGTCGAGGGCGACGGGGATCGCGGTGAAGGTGAGATCGGCATCCTTGAGCGCCGCCGTAACCGAGCGCTCGGCGCTGCGCTTGATGTCCTCGATACGGTCGATCGGCAAGGTGCGCGGCACCTTGACTGCAGCATCGATGAAATGCGTCGGCCCAACCATGCGCACCCGCAGCCGCTCGACACCAACGACGCCTGGGAGCGCACTGATCGCTGCGCGCGCCTTGTCGGCCACACCTTCCGGCGCCTGATCGAGCAGCGTCTCGACGGTCGAACGCGCGAGCCTGAGCCCCAGCAGTGCGATGACGACGGCAACGAGAAGGGCGGCTGCAGCGTCGCCCCAGGCATACCCATAGGCCGTCAGCGCAAGGCCGGCGATGACCGCGAATGAGCCGTAGACGTCGGATGCGAAGTGCAGCGCGTCGGCGGCCAGCGCCTGGCTGTTCGTTTCCTTCGCGGTCTTGTGCAGGGCGCGTGCCCGCCAATAATTCACCGCGATATCGACAATCATGACGATGAACGGCACGGCGGTGATGGTGGAGGGCGCCACACCTTCGCGCAGCCGCCCGAAGGCTTCGACCGCGATGCCGCCGGCCAGCACGTAAAGCAAGGCGATGACGCCGAGCGCCGACAGGCTCTCAAGCTTGCCGTGTCCGTAGTGATGTTCCGCATCCGCCGGCTTGTCCGAGACGCGGACGACAATCCACGTCACCACCGTTGCCAGCAGATCGGTGGTGCTGTGCAGGGCATCGGAAATCAGCGCGATGCTGCCGATCGCAAGGCCGACGGCGAACTTGATCGCCGCCATGCTTGCGCTGGCGATGACGGAGATGGCCGCGACGCGTTGCTTGATTGCGCTCAATTTGATCGGACTCTGGATGCCTCGTGAGGCACCCCTTAGAGCATTCCAGTGCGTAGCGAAACCGGAATGATGCGATGCAAATGCAAGCAAGACGCAACTAAAGTTAGTGGCGTCTCTTGCGTATTAATCGCAACAACCGTGACGCACGATCAGAGCGTCACGACGATCTTGCCGAGGTGCTGATTGGCTTCCATGCGCGCGAATGCGGCGCCGATCTCCGCGAACGGATACACCTTGTCGATCGGCAGTTTAAGCTTGCCGGATTCGACCGCGGGCCAGATATCGGCGCGCACGCGCGCGAAGATATCGCGGATTTCCTCGATCGTGCGGGTACGGAACGTCACGCCGATGTAATTGATCCGGCGCGCCGCATGCAGGTCGAAGTTGAAGTCGCCATGCGAACCGCCGAGGCGGCCGACATTGACGATGCGGCCCTTGACCTTGGTGGCGGCGAGGTTGCCGTTGGCGGTCGGCCCCGACACCTGATCGACGATCAGGTCGACGCCTTTTCCGTCGGTGGCCTTCAGCACCTGATCGACCCAGCCGCTGTCTTTCGAGTCGATTGCGAGATCGGCACCGAATTCTTTCAGCCGTCCGCGGCGTTCCGCGTTGGTCGACGATCCAATCACCAGCTTGGCACCTTTGTGCTTGGCAATCTGCAACGCCATCAGCCCGACACCCGAACTCGCGCCCTGGATCAGCGCCGACTGTCCCGTCTGCAGTGCGCCGTTGGTGACAACGGCATCGTGCATGGTCGCAAGCGCGATCGGCAACGTGGCTGCGGTCTCGTAGGACATGCTGCCCGGGACTGGGAACGTGCGCGCATGGTCGGTGATGGCGAATTCGGCGAACGCGCCGCCGCCGGAGCCCATCACACGATCGCCGACCTTCGCCTGCGTCGCGGCGGGGCCAACCTCGACGACTTCACCGGCCCATTCCATGCCGACGATCGTGCCGGCGCCGCCGATGGCGCCGTGCGCGTGCCCCTTCGAGATGCCGATATCGGCGCGATTGAGTCCGCAGGCATGGACTTTGACCAGAATCTGGCTGCCGGTGGGCGAGGGCTTCGGCGCATCCGCAATGGCTGCGCCCATGTCGCCAACAACATACGCTTTCATGTAAGCACCTGCCTCAAGCCGCCACGTTGCGTGCGGAGCCCGCCGTAAAGCGATTGAGCCGTTCATGAATGATCGCTTCTGCTTCGCGCACGATCTTTGAAACGAGCTCGGCGCAGCTCGGGATGTCGTGGATCAATCCCTGCACCTGACCGGCCGACCAGATGCCGGCGTCCGGATCGCCTTTCTCGTACACGGTGCGCCCGCGCGAACCGGCCACGAGGTCCTTGATCTGTTCGAAGGTGACGCCGTCCTTCTCCATGCCGACGACTTTGGTGCTGACCATGTTCTTCGCCACGCGTGAGGTGTTGCGCATGGTGCGGAAGATCAGCTCGGTTGCGCGTTCGTCATTGGCGACGATCTGCTCCTTGATGTGCTGATGGATCGGGCTCTCCTTGGTGCACATGAAGCGCGTGCCCATGTTGACGCCCTCGGCGCCGAGCGCGAGCGCTGCCACAAGTCCGCGCGCATCGCCGAAGCCGCCGGAGGCAATCATCGGAATCTTGATCTTGTCGGCGGCGCAGGGGATCAGGATCAGTCCCGGAACGTCGTCCTCACCCGGATGACCGGCGCATTCGAAGCCGTCGATCGAAATCGCGTCGACGCCCATGCGCTCAGCCGAGAGCGCGTGGCGGACGCTGGTGCATTTGTGCACGACCTTGACGCCATGCTTCTTGAACTCGTCGACATGCTCCTGCGGCTTGTTGCCGGCGGTCTCGACGATCTTGATGCCGCTGTCGATGATCGCCTGCCGGTACTCTGCATAAGGCGGCGGCTTGATTGCTGGAAGAATGGTCAGGTTCACACCGAACGGCTTGTCGGTCATCTCGCGGCAGCGCTTGATTTCCTTGGCGAGGTCCTCCGGCGTCGGCTGCGTCAACGCCGTGATGAAGCCGAGTGCGCCTGCGTTGGCGACGGCCGCCACGAGTTCGGCGCGGCCGACCCACTGCATGCCGCCTTGCACGATCGGGTGCTCCACGCCGGCCATTTCGGTAAATCGCGTCTTCAACATCGGTCCTCCCGGATATTTTGATCGTTTTTCAGAAAGAACTTTGCCGGTCGAAACCGGCCTTGTCTATCGGATTGAAATGGCTTTTCTGAAGGGGCGGCATGCGAATGACGGGATAGCTCGCGTTCACGATTTTGGCCGTGCGGCGGCCTTGATCGTTCTCTATGCTGCGGCCACAGATTCGAACGGTATTTGCAATTGTAAGGAGAGGCAAAGTGCGGCAGTTTCACCCGATGCGCGTTGCGACCGTATTGACGCTTGCGACGTTATCCATTGCCGCAATCGCGGCGATCGTTCCGGTCGCGGCCGTTGCCCAGACTCAAGGAGCCAAAGTGACGACACTCTCAGGTTTGCAGATCATCGACGGTCAGGTGGGAACGGGCGCATCGCCCAAGACCGGGCAGACCTGCGTGATGCATTACACCGGGTGGCTCTACGAGAACGGCCAGAAGACAAAGAAATTCGACAGCTCCGTCGATCGCGGCCAGCCGTTCGAATTTCCCATCGGCACCGGGCGTGTGATCAAGGGTTGGGACGAAGGCGTTGCAACCATGAAGGTCGGCGGCAAGCGCACGCTGATTATTCCGCCGGATCTCGGCTACGGTTCGCGCGGCGCCGGCGGCGTCATTCCGCCGAACGCCACGCTGATCTTCGACGTCGAACTGCTTGGCGTGAAGTAAGCCGCAGATCGGCAGCCCGCCTCACGCCGTGTCTTCTCACACAACGTCGGCGACGGGCTGCATGTCGATGGCGAAGATTTCCAGAAACTTCGACGTCATGATGTAAAAGCCGACCGATATCTGGAGCTCCACGAGGGCTCCAGGTGTCAACCGTCCGGCGATATCGTTGAAGGTTTGGTCGCTCGGCTTCTGCTGAGTGACGATTTCGTCGGTGAACGCAAGTGCTGCGCGCTGCGTCTCGTTGAAGCACGACGCAGCCCGCCAGTTCTCCAGCGCGTCGTTCTGCTCGTCGGTCACGCCGACGCCTTTGCCAATGCGCTTGTGTGCGACGATCTCGTACGGCGCCTTGCACAGGATGCCGGTGCGGGTGATCGCGAGTTCGCGCACGATCGGATCGAGCTCGCCTTTGAAGCGGATGGCGTTGCCGAGCCGGCAGTATTGCTCGAAGTAGGACGGCGAGTGCGCCAGCATACGGAAGATGTTGGCATTGCGGTTCTTGCCCAGAATCTCGCGTGTCCATTCGTTCGCCTGAGCCGGGTCGCAATAGTCGATCCGCGCCATACGTTTCTCCCTCAACTCTTTTGCTTGTTTCCAATCGCTAGCTGCTCGCTTCTTAGCCCGATCCAGCGAACGCGACAAAACAGCCTCCAGCGGGATTGAATCAGTTTCGTCGGCTGGACGTCTTGCCCTGAGATGCCATCCCTGGCTACCTTCCTGGAACTTGATAGCGCGCTTGTTGTTAAAGCTCATTGCGTTGCGATGCAGCACGCCGTCATGCGGCTGCGGGGCAAATGTTTGACAGTAGGGAGGAAGCCGTTTGACGCTGGACAATCCTTCAATCAATCCGCACGACAGCTACGGGCTCGGCCGCCGTATCTTCCGCAAGCTGGTCCATTTCTTTTCCTATCATTTCATCATCGACCGTAATCGTACGACGTCGACCGAGGCCGCAGGGCTGCATCTGAAAGTGGGGCCGGGGGTCTTCCATCCGAAAATCTTCCTGACCAGCGAGTTCTTCGCGAAGTTCTTACAGGCGCAGGATCTCACCGGCCGCAGCGTCGTCGAGGTCGGTACCGGTTCGGGTATCCTTGCGCTGTCCGCCGCCAAGGCCGGCGCTGCGCCGGTGCTTGCGCTCGACATCAATCCGCAAGCCGTGGCGACCGCTGCCGCGAACGCCGAACTCAACGGCTTGCCGCAGGTCGAAGCGCGGCACTCCAATCTGTTCTCCGCCGTCAGCGAGAGCGAGAAGTTCGACATCGTTCTATCGAGTCCGCCGTCTTTCGGCGGTGAGCCGAAGTCGATGGCCGATCGTGCCTGGCATGCAGGCCCAGGTTATCGGGACATTCTGCCGTTGTTCGATCAGGCCGCCGCGCGTCTCAAACCGGGCGGGGTCATGTATCTTCTGATTTCGTCCGACACCAATGCGGCGCTGTTCGATCATTTGATCGAGAAGGCGGGCTTCACCTCGACGCGGATTGCAACCCAGTCGATCGTCATCGAAGAGTTCTATCTCTACGAATTGCGTCAGAGGACGGTGGCTGCCATCGCCGCGGAGTAGTTCGCGCTGGGCATCGTTATGCGAGCGGCGAGCGGTTAACCGCATCGCCGCCGCGAGGCCTCGTGACCTGTGAATCCCGAGGCTGATGCGCTACAAGCTTGCGCAACGCAGGCCGATGGCCGTACGCCTTTCGTGGCTAAGATATTGAAAAAACAGGATTATATCTTCTCCGTCGCTCCCATGATGGACTGGACCGACCGGCATTGCCGAGTGTTCCACCGTCTGCTGTCGCGGCGCGCGCGGCTCTACACCGAGATGGTGACGACTGGTGCCGTCATTCACGGCGATCGCGCGCGGCTGCTTGGCTTCGATCCGAGCGAACAGCCGGTGGCGCTGCAACTCGGCGGATCGGCCCCGGCCGACCTCGCGACGAGTGCGCGCATCGGCGAGGATTACGGCTACGCGGAAATCAATCTCAACGTCGGCTGTCCGTCGGATCGCGTGCAGAACGGACGCTTCGGTGCCTGTCTGATGGCCGAGCCGCAGCTTGTGGCGGAGTGCGTTCGCGCGATGAAGCGCGCGGTGCAAATTCCCGTCACCGTGAAGTGCCGCATCGGCATCGACGATCAGGACCCTGAAGTCGCACTCAATACGCTGGCACGCGCGGTGGTCGATGCGGGCGCGGACGTTCTGATCGTGCATGCGCGCAAGGCCTGGCTGAACGGTTTGTCGCCCAAGGAAAACCGCACCATTCCGCCGCTCGACTACGATCGCGTCTATCGCCTGAAGCAGGCGATGCCGCAGGTGCCTGTGATCATCAACGGCGGCGTTCCGGGCATTGCCGAAGCCAAACAGCATCTCGCGCATGTCGACGGCGTCATGCTCGGACGCGCCGCTTATCAGGAGCCGTGGCGTCTCCTGGCTGCGGATTCCGAACTGTTCGGTGAAGCGCCGCCGCACGCGACGATGAAGCAGGCGATGGCCGCGATGATCCCCTACATCGAGGATGAGCTCTCACGCGGCACACGGCTGCACGCCATCACGCGCCATTTCGTCGGCGCATTCCACAGTGTTCCGGGTGCGCGCGCGTTCCGCCGCCATTTGTCGGAACACGGCACCAAGGCCGATGCCGGCGTCAGCGTCCTGCGCGATGCGGTCGCGATGGTGAGCGAAGCTGCAGCGATCCCGGTTGCGGCGTAGGAGCATGATCCGGAAAAGTGTGAAGCGGTTTTCCGAAAAGATCATGCTCAAAAATAAAAGAGCTTACGGATAACCGCGCAGCTTCAGCTTGTCGGCGCGCACTTCCCAACTTTCCAGCCGGTCGAGGAAGCTCATGCCGAGCAGGTTGGTCTTCATCTGACCCTTCGGCACCACCAGCGCTGGCACTGCATGCTCGACGAGTTTGCCGACGGCGAGTTTGTCGATCGTCAGCTTCGCCGCGCGGGTGCGGCCGCCTGCGGTTTCCAGATCGACGTTGAAGTCGAGCAGTTCGAGCGGCAGTCCGGCCGCTTTCGCCGTCTCATAGGTGAGAACCACCGACGTTGCGCCGGTGTCGATCACCATCGATGCATTGGCGCCGTTAATACTGGCCTTCAGCTTGAATTCGCCGTTGTCGCGCCGCTGAATTTCGACGGTGCGTAACGGCGGATGATCCGGGTTACTCAGCGCAAAGCTGACGGTCTTCGCAGCTTTGGCGAGCTGGTTCGGGTCGCCATAGGCGAGGACGGCGCCCACAGGCGCAGCGATGACGAGCAGGGCGAGGATGATGCGGATCATGCCGCACCTGTCAGGGCGAGGTGGCTTTCCGCGCGCGGCTCGAGACCGGCGGCATGCCGGCGTCGGCCATGCGTTGCGGCAGCGTCGCCATGACGGCGAGGCGCTCGGCCGTATCCATGCGATGCCACTTGGCGATCTCCGGCAGCGTGCGGCCGCAGCCGGCGCACAGGTCGGTCTGCGGATCGATAAAGCAAACCGCGATGCAGGGAGTGTCGTTCGCCATGGCCGGTATTGAGGTCAATTTCTGCCGTTGTGCAAGCCCGGATGGCGGCTCGCCCGATAACTGATGCGCGATTTGCTGGCATGCTCATTTGCGAACGTCAGATACTTGCGGCTACTGGTTGTTATTGTTCAGAGACCTGTCCCGGCATTCATGATCGGTTTCGGCCGTTGCGATCTGGTGGCCGCCTGGTCTTCGGGCCATTCCGGCTGCAGCGCCGGAGCAGGCTCCTCGACCGGGGCGAGCGCCGACATCACACGCTCTGGCGGGAAGGTGACGATGACCTCCGTGCCGATGCGCAGTTTCGACTTCAGCGTGAACGTACCGCCGTGCATGTCGATCAGGCTCTTGGCGATCGGCAGGCCGAGGCCCGCGCCTTGTTCGGCGGACTTGATCGAGTTCGAGCCCTGGCCGAACGAGGCCAGCACCACCGGAATTTCGTCTTCGGGAATGCCGGAGCCGTTGTCCTTGCAGCTCAGGTATTGTCCACCGGATGCGGTCCAGCCGACCTTCAGCCAGATCTCGCCGCCGCGCGGCGTGAACTTGATCGAGTTCGACAGCAGGTTGAGGACGATCTGGCGCGTGGCGCGCTCGTCGGCCCAGACGCGCGGCATGCCCTGCTCGAACACTTCGTGGATGGTGATATCGCGGCTCGATGCGCGCAGCTTCAGCAGGTGGTTGCAGTCGGCGACGACATGGGCGATCGAAACGGCCTCTTCGTTCAATTCGTAGCGGCCGGCCTCGATGCGCGAGAGATCGAGAATCTCGTTGATGAGATTCAACAGATGTACGCCCGAATTGTGGATGTCGCTCGAGTAGTCCTTGTAGACCGGCACGATATGCGCGCCGAAAATCTCGCTCTTCATGACTTCCGAGAAGCCGAGGATGGCATTGAGCGGTGTGCGCAACTCGTGGCTCATCTGAGCGAGAAAGCGCGATTTCGAGACGTTGGCGGCTTCAGCTCGGAAGCGGGCTTCGTCCGAGATGGCTTTCGCCTGTTCCAGTTCGCCGATGAGGGCGTCCTTTTCGGCGCGCGCTTCGAGGGTTGCCAGTGTCGTCGAGTGCAGGCGGTGCGCGAGCAACGCGAAGTAGCCTTCGGCGGCGACCGCGAGCAGCGCAAGAATGTAATTGTCGATCGAGGCGCGCAGCGCGAACGTCAGCGCAATGGCCGACGTCACCGGCACGGTCGCGGCGAAGGCGGCCATCGGCAGGTTGGCGGCGACCATGCTGGAGAGCGCGACGACCAGCAGCATCACGAACATCAGGAGCGTATTCGAGATGATGTCGGTGTTGGCCGGCAGCACCAGAATTCCCGCCCAGGCCAGACCATAGAGCAGGTCGAGCAGGATGAAGCGCTGCCGCCACCTGCGCGTCGAGGCCGGCGTCGGCGTTTCGGCAAGGTAGGTCTTGCAGGAGCGGACGATGATCAGGTGGAGGACGAAAACCGTGCAGGTCCAGCCGGCGGCATGGAACGGCTCGATCCAGAAGCTGAACAGAACGCCGTTGGCCGCAGCCAGCAGCAGAATGACGAGCGATGCCGAAATGCGAGTCTGCGCATATTGCCGCAGCAACTCGTGGTCGAAAGCCGGCCGTGTTCCACTCGTCGAGGTGATGCGGTCGCGCGCTTCACGGACGCGCTGCGCCGCCGTCCGCCGGCGCACAGCCGGGGTCGCGGCAGCGTCGTCGGAAACGTCAACGACTTCGGGCCTTTCGGCAGGTTCATTCATCGACTGGGCACGCGCACGCAACTGGATTTTTCGCCGGTTCCTATCTCTGGCGCGAAATCATTAAGGGCTGACTTAAACCCCAAGATAATCGCGTTAACGGGGGGTTAATCCGGCCTTGAGCAGCGGGCCAAAGTGGGGTGTTTGAGGCCGTTTTGCACCTGTTTTACGCGTCTTGAACCCCGAACGATCGGGCCGCGACCAACTTGCGAGGAGAAATCTTTTAACAGGGGAAGACCATGTGCGGACTGAAGCGAGTGTTGGTGTCATGCGGACTGGCGCTTAGCCTTGCCGTTCTGACGGCGGCCGGTCCGGTCTATGCGCAGGGTGAGAGCCGTACGATCGAGGTCGTGCCGGCGGAGGGTGGTTCCACGGCCGGCGCCCAGCCGGCCGCCCGCGACAATCCCGCGCCGCACCCGGCTAATATCGGCAATCCGCAGAGCAAGGGGCCGGAGCAGCGCGTCGCGCTTGTCATCGGCAACGGCGCCTATGCCGCAGCGACGCCGCTCGTCAATCCGGTCAACGATGCCAAGCACGTCGCCGAACTTCTGACCGCGGCCGGCTTCGAGGTCATCTCGGGCACGGATCTCGACCACGACGAGATGATCCAGGCGGTCCAGGATTTCGCCGGCCGTATCGCCAAGCGCGGTCCGAACACCGTCGCCTTCATCTATTATGCGGGTCACGGCCTGCAGGTCGCGGGCGACAACTTCCTGATCCCGACCGATGCGAAGATCGCGCGTGAGTCCGACGTCGAAGCAACCTCGATCCGTCTCGTCGATATCATGGCGACGCTCGAGGCGGTGCCGAGCCGGATGCGTATCGTCGTGCTCGATGCCTGCCGCAACGATCCGTTCGATGCGTTGAACGACGACGGCAACGGCCTTGCCATCGTCGATGCGCCGAACGGCTCGATCGTGGCTTATTCCACGGCACCGGGTTCGCAGGCGTATGACGGCTCGGGCAAGCACAGCCCTTACACCGCGGCGTTCCTGCGTCTCGCGCGCCAGCCCAACGTGCCGATCGAGCAGTTCTTCAAGCGCGTCCGCCTGCTGGTGAACGACACCACCGACGGCCGTCAGACGCCGTGGGAAAGCTCGTCGCTGACCAGCGACTTCTATTTCTTCGGCGACACGGTTGCGGCATCCGCCAAGCCGGCGCCGGTCAGGGTCGCGTATGCACCGCAGGCGCTGCGCTCGCGTTCGCCGCGCGACGCCTATGAGTACGTGATCGCGGAAGACTCGATCGAGTACTACGAGGAGTACATCCGGCTCTATCCGGCCGATCCGCTGCTGATCCGCATTCGCGCGCTGCTGGCTGCGAAGCTGATGTCGATCGCCTGGTACAACGCGGTGCTGGCCAACTCGCCGGTGGCCTACCAGTCGTTCTACAGCAAGTACTCGAACAGCTCGTACGCGCAGGCCGCCTTGAAGCTCCAGGCGCAGCCGAAGCTGAAGCCGCTCTATCAGCCGAACAACATCATCGTGCCGGCGCAGCTCGCGCCGCAGGTCAAGCTGACCTCGTTGCCCGCGCCGCAGCCGAAGCCGCTGCCGAACGTGCCGGCCGACGTGATCAAGCAGCTCGACTTCTCGAAGCAGTCGAACGTCAAGGGCCCGCAGATCGATACGCCGAAGGGTCCGCACGCCGAACTGCCGAAGGGACCTGCAGTCACCTTGCCGCCGGGCAAGAGCCTGCTCGACGTCAAACTGCCCGGTAAGGACAACGACCGCATCCCGCCGTCGACGACCGGACGTCCGGGTGACGGCAAGATCGTCACGCTGCCGCCGCGGCCCGACACCGACGTGAAGCGTCCGGATGTTGTCGGCAAGCGCCCGGACCTGGTCGTCAACCCGAACATCCGCATCGTCACGCTGCCGAACGGCGGGACCGTGAAGGTGGGCCCGAAAGTGGACGACGATGCTCGCCGTCCGCCGCGCGTGGTCGATCTGCCGCCGCGCCCGGCGCCGCAGATTCAGGGCGGCCTCCGTCCGCAGCCCCAAGTTAATCCGTCGCTGCGCTTCCAGCCCGGCGCTCGGTTTGCAACCAATCAGGCCGTCAACCAGGGTCCGCGCGGGCCGGCACAAGTCCAGTTCCGCGGGCCGACATCGAAGCCGATCGCGCAGGGTGGCCGCCGTTGCGCCATGATCGACGGACACCCGGTGTGCCGCTGATCGCGCCACACTGATCGCGCTGAGATGAGTTGACCGGACCGATGCGGAGCGTCATGACAGCGGCGCGGGCATCCGGTCCGGGAGGCGTTTTGGCGGTGACGAAAGATCAGGTTCTGGCGGCTCTGGCCGCGGTGGCAACGCCTAGAGGCGTGCCGCTCACCAAAGCCAATGTGCTGTCGGACATCATCGCGAACGACGGCAAGGTCTTCTTCTCGATTAACGTCGATGCGAAGGAAGCGCAGGCATGGGACAGCGTCCGTGCTGCCGCTGAAGCCGCCGTCCGCAACATCGCCGGCGTGACCACCGCACTCGTTGCGCTGACCGCTGAACGTCAGGGTGGCGCCGCACCTCGGCAGGGCGTACCGCCGGCCGGCGCACCGCGCGGCGCGCACCAGCATCAGCACGCGCATTCTACATCCGGCAAACCGGCGCCGATACACGGCGTCGAATCCGTGATCGCAGTCGCGTCCGGCAAAGGCGGTGTCGGCAAATCGACGACCGCGCTCAACCTCGCACTCGGCCTGCGCGATCTCGGTTTGCGCGTCGGTCTGCTCGACGCGGACATTTACGGACCTTCGGTGCCGCGCCTGATAGGTGTGCAGGAGAAGCCGCAGCTTGATGACGACCGCCGGATGATTCCAATCTCGCGGTTCGGCCTTTCGATCATGTCGATCGGTTTCCTCGTCGCGGACGACATGCCGATGATCTGGCGCGGGCCGATGATCATGTCGGCGATCACGCAGATGCTGCGCGAGGTCGCGTGGGGAAAGCTTGATGTGCTTGTCATCGATCTGCCGCCGGGTACGGGAGATGCGCAGCTTACGCTGTCGCAGCAGGCACCGCTGAATGGTGCGGTGATCGTATCGACGCCGCAGGATCTGGCGCTGATGGACGCGCGGCGCGGCGTCACCATGTTCCGGCAGGTCAACGTGCCGGTGCTCGGTGTGATCGAGAACATGAGCTACTTCCAGTGCCCGGAATGCGGGACGCGTTCGGATATTTTCGGCCACGGCGGCGCGCGCAGCGAGGCGGAGCGGCTCGGTGTACCATTCCTCGGCGAAATTCCGCTCGATCTTGCGATCCGCACCAATTCCGACCAAGGCACACCGGTGGTCGACAGCGTTCCGAATGGGCCGCACGCCGCGATCTATCGGGCGATCGCCGGGCAGGTGAGGGATGTGCTCCGCCCGGTCGCCGCATCGGCCTAGGAACCCAGATTCAGTCCTTAAAACAAACGCATACGACTTTGGTTGGAAAGCGGTTCTCGACGTCTGTCCATGCGTCTGACGCATGCATTTCCGTGTTACAGACCCCGTTACCAGAGTGATTTGCAGCGAACAAAAGCCCACGTTTGCTGGTCCGCTCGAGGCGCAAAATAAAACAGTTCAAAGAAGGAGATGCCTTTATGAAGCGTCGTGATTTTCTCAAGGTGACCGCAGCCGGCGCAGCCGCGACCGCTGTCGCAGCACCGGCCATTGCCCAGTCTTCGCCCGAAGTGAAGTGGCGTTTGACCTCGAGCTTCCCGAAGTCGCTCGATACGATTTACGGCGGCGGCGAATATCTTGCGAAGCAAGTCGCCGAGATGACCGACAACAAATTCCAGATCCAGGTGTTTGCTGCGGGTGAAATCGTCCCCGGCCTGCAAGCGCTCGACGCCACCACCAATGGCACGGTCGAGATGTCGCACACCGTCTCGTACTACTATGTCGGCAAGGACCCGACGTTTGCGATCTTCGCGTCGGTGCCGTTCGGCCTCAACGCGCGCCAGCAGAACTCGTGGCTCTATCAGGGCGGCGGCAACGAACTCGCGAACGATTTCTACAAGAAGTACAACGTCATCGGCTTCCCGTGCGGCAACACCGGCACGCAGATGGGCGGCTGGTTCCGCAAGGAAATCAAGACACCGGCCGATCTTCAGGGTCTGAAATTCCGCATCGGCGGCATCGCCGGTCAGGTGCTGCAGAAGCTCGGCGTCGTGCCGCAGCAGATCGCCGGCGGCGATATCTATCCGTCGCTGGAGAAGGGCACCATCGACGCCGCCGAGTGGGTCGGTCCGTACGACGACGAGAAGCTCGGCTTCAACAAGGTCGCGCAGTACTACTACTATCCCGGCTTCTGGGAAGGCGGTCCGACCGTGCATGCGTTCGCGAACCTTGAGAAGTTCAACGCGCTGCCGAAGCAGTATCAGGCGGTTCTCACCAACGCAGCCGCGAACACCAACGCGTGGATGGCCGCGCGCTACGACATGCAGAACCCGACCGCGCTGAAGCGGCTCGTGGGTGCGGGCGTGCAGTTGCGTCCGTTCTCGCCGGACGTGCTCGACGCCTGCCTCAAGGCGACCAACGAACTCTGGAAGGAAATCTCGGACAAGAACGCCGAGTTCAAGAAGGTGATCGACGCCATGCAGGCGTATCGCTCCGACCAGTATCTGTGGTGGCAGGTGGCGGAATACACCTTCGACACCTTCATGATCCGCTCGCGTACCCGCAGCTGATCATCGAGCACTGCCTATGATTTAGCCCGGCCCCTTAAGTGGGGCCGGGCTTTTTTGTGCCCTTGGCCGTTTGGCCCATAGATTCTTGCCGACGTTTGTTCCATTCTCCGGAAAAAGCCCCGCCAAAGAAGGGCATCCAATCAATAAGCCATCCACCAGGAGGAAACTTTTCATGAAGAGACGTGAGTTCATCAAGGCTGCCGGATTGGGCGTCGCGGGCGCAGCCGTTGCCGCCCCGGCGATCGCCCAGTCGATGCCGGAAGTCAAATGGCGCCTTGCCTCGAGCTTCCCGAAGTCGCTCGATACGATCTATGGCGCGAGCGAAGTCTTCGCCAAGGCGGTTGCTGAAGCGACCGACAACAAGTTCCAGATTCAGGTGTTTGCGGCCGGCGAAATCGTTCCCGGTCTGCAAGTGGCCGATGCGGTGTCGAACGGCACCGTCGAGATGGGTCACACCGCGTCGTACTACTACATCGGCAAGGACCCGACCTTCGCGTTCGGCACGGCCGTTCCGTTCGGTCTCAACAGCCGCATGCAGACTGCATGGCTGCAGACCGGCGGCGGCGCCGAGCTGATGAACGACTTCTATAAGAAATACAACATCATTGCGTTCCTCGCCGGCAACACCGGCTGCCAGATGGGCGGCTGGTATCGCAAGGAGATCAAGGAGCCGTCCGATCTCAGCGGCCTCAAGATGCGTATCGGCGGTTTCGCCGGCCGCGTTCTGACCAAGCTCGGCGTCGTGCCGCAGCAGATCGCCGGCGGTGATATTTATCCGGCGCTGGAGAAGGGCACGATCGACGCGGCTGAGTGGGTCGGTCCGTACGACGACGAGAAGCTCGGCTTCAACAAGGTCGCACCGTTCTACTACTACCCCGGTTGGTGGGAAGGCGGACCGTCGCTGCACAACTTCGTCAACATCGCCAAGTGGGAGACGTTGCCGCCAGCATACAAGTCGCTGCTGAAGACCGCTTCGTCGCTCGCGAACGAAACCATGCAGGCGCGTTACGACAACCTCAACCCGCCGGCGCTAAAGCGGCTGGTCGGCAGCGGCACGCAGCTGAAGCCATTCTCGCCCTCGGTCATGGATGCGTGCTTGAAGGCGGCGAACGAGGTTTATGCCGAGACCTCGGCCACCAACCCGGACTTCAAGAAGGTCTACGAGAGCATGGCCGCCTACCGCAGCGATCAGTATCTGATGTGGCAGGTCGCCGAATATTCGTTCGACACCTTCCAGATCCGCTCGCGCACGCGCAGCTGATCTCGCTGCTTCACAGCGAAGCTTAAACAAGAAACCCGGCCCTCATCGAGGGCCGGGTTTTTCTTTTTTGCGTGCTTCAGGTCAGCCGCGCCGGCTACTTGATGTTCAAATCGAGCGGCGGCAATTCGATCTGCGGAATCTCGATCTTGACCTTGGACGTATCGACCTTGGTGGTGCTGATCCAGTAGGTCACCGCGCCCGGCCAGTAGATGACGATCACGACCAGAATGATCTGCATCGCCACCCACGGAATCGCACCCCAATAGATGTCGGAGCTCTTCACTTCCGGCGGCGCGATGCCGCGCAGGTAGAACAGCGCGAAGCCGAATGGCGGATGCATGAACGACGTCTGCATGTTCACGCAGAGCAGAACGCCGAACCAGACGAGATCGATGCCGAGCTTGCTCGCGACCGGCGCCAGCAGCGGAATGATGATGAAGGCGATCTCGAAGAAGTCGAGGAAGAACGCCAGGAAGAAGACGAAGATGTTGACGAAGATCAGGAAGCCGACCACGCCGCCCGGCAGTCCGGTCAGCAGATGTTCGATCCAGCGCGCACCGTCCATGCCCTGGAACACGAGGCTGAAGCAGGTCGAACCGACGAGAATGAAAACGACCATCGCCGTGAGACGCATTGTCGAAGCCATCGCCTGCTCGACCAGCGGCCACGTCAGGCGCCGGTGCAGCGCCGCGAGTACCATCGCGCCGACCGCGCCCATCGCGCCGGCTTCGGTCGGTGTTGCGAGACCGAGACCGATGGTGCCGAGGACGAGGAAGATCAGCACGATCGAGGGGATCATGCCCCACAGCACGCGGCTGATCAGCTTCCAGCCCATCGGTTCGCGCGCTTCCGGCGGCAGCGGCGGCATGGCGTTCGGACGAATGAACGACAGGAACACGATGTAGAGCAGGAAGATGATGACCTGCAGGATCGAGGGGCCGATGGCGCCGAGATACATGTCGCCGACCGAGCGGCCGAGCTGGTCGGCGAGAACGATCAGCACGAGCGAGGGCGGAATCAACTGCGTGATCGTGCCGGATGCCGCGATCACGCCGGTGGCCAGCTTCATGTCGTAGCCGTAGCGCATCATGATCGGCAGCGAGATCACGCCCATGGCGATCACCGACGCCGCGACCGTTCCGGTGATCGCGCCGAGCACGGCGCCGACGAGAATCACCGCATAGGCGAGACCGCCGGGAATCTTGCCGAACAGCTGTCCGGTGCCTTCGAGCAAGTCCTCTGCAAGGCCGCAGCGCTCGAGGATCGCACCCATGAAGGTGAAGAACGGAATTGAAAGCAGGAGATCGTTAGAGACGATGCCGAAGAAGCGGAACGGCAGCGCCTGCAGGAAGGCGGGATCGAAGTGTCCGGTGTTGACACCGAGGATGCCGAAGAAGAGGCCGACCGCCGCGAGCGAGAATGCTACCGGAAATCCGAATAGCATAAACGTAACCATGGTGCCGAACATCAGCGGGGGAAATATGCCGTAATCAAACATCGTGTAACGTCCCGCCGGTCCAGATCGCCGTTACTGCAACGGAGCTTCGTAATGCGTGTCGACACGCATCGTGCCCGTCAGCGCTCCGATGCGTTTGAGAAGTTCAGCAAAGCCCTGCAGGAACAGCAGTGCGAAGCCGATCGGCAGCACAGCTTTGATCGGCCACAGGATCAAACCGCCGGCATTGCTCGATCCTTCCCCCGATTTGAACGAGACGAGGAAGAAGGGCCAGCTGAGATAGACCAGGTAAGCAGTCACGGGCAGCAGGAAGATCGTGAAGCCGATGATGTCGATCCACAGCCGCGCGCGATCGGAGACCGCCGAATAGAGCAGGTCGACGCGCACGTGCTCGTTCTTCTGCAGCGTTTGCGCCGCGCCAAAGAACACGATCGCGCCGAACATGTACNNACTGGATTTCGAGCAGGCCGTTCGAGCTGAAGCTGAACAGGTAGCGGACAGCGGCGTTGCCGGCGCTGATCAGACAGGACAGCAACACCAGCCACTTTGCGATGAAGCCGAACGCATCACCAAGCTTGTCGATCGCACGCGTAATTTTTTCGACGTCCAACGCACTGTCCCCCTGACCGCGCCTCCATGCACTTGCTTCTTGTCCATCCCGCCAAGGAGGAAGCTTTTTCAGCTTGGGCAATGCGATGCGCTGGCACCATTCCAGCGTGATGTGCCCTCGTCAATTAAAAAATGGGAAATGTGACGCACCGCGCGCCGGCCCCGATAAGCCGGGCAGAAGGCCGCTCCGGATCAACCGCCGGTGACGCTCATGTGCCGGTTTACGCTCGGCCGGTTGTGGCGGCGGTCGATGATAAAGTCGTGGCCTTTGGGCTTGAGGCCGATGGCGCGGTCGATCGCCTCCGCGAGCAGTTCATTGTCGCTGGAGGCGCGCAGCGGCCTGCGCAAATCCGATGCATCTTCGTGGCCGAGGCACGTGTGCAACGTTCCGGTGCAGGTGATCCGCACGCGGTTGCACGCCTCGCAGAAGTTATGGGTCATCGGTGTGATGAAACCGAGCTTGCCGCCCGTTTCAGTGACACGAACGTAGCGCGCCGGGCCGCCGCTCGTCTCATCGAGGTCCGTGAGCGTGAATTGTTCCGCAAGCCGCGCACGCACCATCGAGAGCGGAAGATACTGATCGGCGCGCATCGTGCCGATGTCGCCCATCGGCATCACCTCGATCAGCGTCAGGTCCATGCCGTTGCCGTGCGCCCACGACAGCAGGGAGGGGATCTCGGCTTCGTTGATGCCCTTCAGCGCAACCGCATTGATCTTGATCTTCAGCCCGGCCGCGCGCGCCGCGTCGATGCCGTCCATCACCTTCGCCAGATCGCCCCAGCGCGTGATGGTGCGGAACTTGTCCGCATCGAGCGTATCGAGCGACACGTTGATCCGGCGCACGCCGCAGTCTGTAAGTTCGTGCGCAAAGCGCGCCAGCTGCGAACCGTTGGTGGTCAGTGTCAGTTCGTCCAGTGCGCCGGTGTCGAGGTGGCGCGAGAGCGAGCGCACCAGCGACATCACATTGCGGCGGACCAGCGGTTCGCCGCCGGTGAGGCGGAGCTTGCGTACGCCCTTGGCGATGAATGCGGAACACAGCCGATCGAGCTCTTCGAGCGTCAGCAGGTCGACCTTCGGCAGGAATGTCATGTCCTCCGACATGCAGTAGAAGCAGCGCAGATCGCAGCGATCCGTCACCGACACGCGCAGATAACTGATCGTCCGGCCGAACGGATCGACCATCGCTGCGGAACGGGATGTCGTGGATATGAGATCGAGCACTCTGCTCACTGCCTCGTCAGGGACGTCCATCGACGCCCCACGCTTCACTACGCCGGAGATCATCGTCGCGACGCCTGTATACCAGGCAATCTAGGTGCATAACGGCCCGTGCACAATCGGGCCGCCGCACACCATCAGACCAACTCAGCGTGAGGGATTGGGGAACGGCGAACCGCCCGGGGGCGGGCTCACCGCTGCTTGCGGTGCAGCACGCCGTGCAGGGCGCTTGGCGGGCTGGCGCTTGACGGGTTTGGCAGGCTGCAGTTCGACGACCACCGGATTCGGATCGGCAACGATCACCGGAGGACCTGCGAAATCGCCCGGCTGCCGGACGATTTGTACCGGCACGGTCGCGGGGAGGAACTTGTTCAGGGTGAACGTCACCGTGAGGCTGTCGGTCGAGGACGGCACCGGCACGGCCACGGAGCAGGGGGTCTTGCAGCCCGGTCCGCTGCCGGTCGTCGCATCAGCGCCCGGCGGCACGGATTCCAGTTGCAGATTCACGGTCTGCGGCGCCGGCTTGAAGATTTCGAAGGAGGAAAACGAGGAACATCCGCCGAGGCTCAAACCTGCGAACGCAATCGCGAGATACCGGTACATGGTCGATCCGTCTACTGTTGCGGCGAGACGCCACAGGCCCCGGCCGCGACCATAGGGAGATGGTCTGGCCAGTGCAACCGCCGCGCCCGCGCGATTAGCCTTAATGGTTAATTAATCCGCCAGCGGGAACCCCGAGAATACCTCTGATTATCAGGGGTTTATCCCGCACCGCGGCGAGCCTGGGCAAGCTGGACGGCGCTCGGAAGCTCGTTCAGATGCGAAATCACAATGTCGGGGGAGAGGTCCCGGATCGGAACCTCGGTGTAGCCGTAGTCGACCCCGATCACTGGCACTCCGGCCCTTCTGGCCACCCCGACATCGGGGCCGGCATCGCCCACCATGATCGTCGACGACATGTCGCCGCCGGCGCGCGCCACGGTTTGCCGCAGGATGGTGGGGTCGGGTTTGGAGACGCCGAACGTATCCGCCCCGCAGATTGCCGCAAACCGCTTGCTGAGATCGAGTTCGTCCAGCAGCCGCTTCGATAGCCATTCGAGCTTGTTGGTGCAGACGGCGAAGCGGCAGCCGCGTTCAGCGAGAATATCGAGCGCCGCAATCAATCCGTCGAATGGCTTCGAACGGACCGCGATGTTGTCGGCGTAATACGCGATGAAGTCCTGCACCATGCGATTGAGCGTGTCCGCATCGACAGCCCGGCCGTCGCGTTCGAGGCCGCGTTCGAGCAGTGCCCGCGCGCCGGCGCCGATCAATTTCCGCGCCGCCTGCGGAGGGACCGGGGGAATGCCATTGCGTTCGAGAATCGCATTCAGCGCACCGACAAGATCGGGCGCCGTGTCGACGAGCGTGCCGTCGAGGTCGAAAACCACAAGCGGGGGAGAAGGCATGCGGGATCGCTAGCCTTGAACAGCCTGTGGGGCAAGGGTTTTTCGCGTCCCAACCGGATCGGCATACCCTATTCCCGCGCACCGATCGGCGTTAGAAAGACGTCGGAAAAATGAGGGCAGCCACCGTGACGCTCGATCAACTGAAACGCCAAGCGGCCGCGCAAGCTGTCGAGCATGTGCGCGACGGCATGAAACTCGGCCTCGGCACCGGATCGACGGCGAAGCATTTCGTCGAACTGCTGGGCGAACGCGTCAAGGGCGGCTTGAATGTGATCGGCGTGCCGACGTCCGAGACGACGCTGCGTGATGCGCAACGTTGCGGCATTCCCGTGACGACGCTCGACCAGATCGACCGGCTCGATCTGACCGTCGACGGCGCCGATGAGATCGACGGTGCGCTGAATGCGATCAAGGGCGGCGGTGGTGCGCTGCTACGGGAGAAGATCGTCGCCGCCGCCTCGGATCGCATGATTGTGATCGCCGACGACACCAAAGCGGTCGAAACACTCGGCCGTTTCCCGTTGCCGATCGAAGTCATCCCATTCGGGCTCGCGGCCACCCAGCGGGCGATCACGAAAGCCTTTGCGGAAGCGGGCGTTTCCGGGCAAATGAAGGTCCGGCAGGCGGCCGGTGGCCATGCTTTCGTCACCGATGGCGGTCACTGGATCGTCGACGCCGATCTGGGCCGGATTGCAGACGCGCCTCGGCTCGCTCGCGCACTGGCGGCGGTGCCGGGAGTGGTTGAACACGGATTATTTATCGGTCTAGCCAGCCTCGCGTTGCTGGCCAGCCCTGGCGGAATTCGAACGATCGAACGGCGTTCCTGATTCAAGGACCTGCGCCGAACTGTAAGGAGAACGATGATGAACGGATTGTCTCGCGCGCTGTGCGCCGCTGGTCTTGTGCTGGGTGTTGCGCTTGCAGGCGCGGCTTATGCCCAGGCGCCGAAGCCGCCGTCCGCGGCTGCGATCGCCACCGCCAAGGAAATCCTGGTGATCAAGCGGGCGGTCAGCATGTACGAGAATGCCGTGCCCGGCCTCGTGCAGCAGGCGAAGAACGTGCTTCTGCAGTCGAACCTGAACTACCAGAAGGACCTCAACGAGGTCGCGACCAAGATCGCCAAGGATCTCGCGGGCCGCGAGAAGGAAATCGGCGAGGAGATGGCGAAGCAATACGCCACCGACTTCACCGAGCAGGAGCTGAAGGATCTGCTGGTGTTCCTGAAGTCGCCGATCGGCAAGAAGATGCTCGAGCAGGAGCCGAAGACCATCGACACCTCGATTGCGTTCATGAACCGCTGGGCGCAGACGTTCGCCGAGGAGATCAACGGTAAGTTCCGGGCGGAGATGAAGGCGCGCGGCAAGGACATCTGACGCGCTCACGCTTTCCGTCATCAAGAACCTTCAAGGCAGACAATGGCCAGCTTCGACGTCGACCTGTTCGTGATCGGGGGCGGCTCGGGCGGCGTCCGCGCTGCGCGGATCGCCGCCGAGTACGGCGCCAAAGTCATGGTCGCCGAGGAGCACCGGATGGGCGGCACCTGCGTCATCCGCGGGTGCGTGCCGAAGAAGCTGATGGTCTATGCCTCGCACGTCCGTCACGAGTTGAAGGATGCCGCCGGTTTCGGCTGGACCATTCCGACCGCCGAGTTCGACTGGCCGACGTTCATTCGCGCCAAGGACAAGGAAATCGCGCGGCTCGAGGCGGCCTACGGCACCAACGTCGAGAAGGCAGGTGCGAAGATTGTCAAGACCCGCGCCGTGTTCGAGGATGCGCATACGCTTTCGCTCGGCACTGGTGAGCGCGTTACCGCGAAACACGTTCTGATCGCCACCGGCGGCGCGCCGAACCACGGCGCGGTCATTCCCGGCATCGAGCATGTGATCTCGTCGAATGAGGTCTTCCATCTGCCCGAGCAGCCGAAGCGCATCCTGATTCAGGGCGGCGGCTATATCGCGCTCGAGTTCGCCTGCATCTTCGCCGGCCTCGGCTCGGCGGTGACGGTCGTCTATCGCGGCGACAATATCCTGCGCGGCTTTGACGAGGACGTGCGCAAGCATGTCCGCACCGAGATGGAAAAGGCGGGCATCACGATCATCACCGGCTGCACGGTGACCAAGGTCGACAAGCACGGCAGCGAATTCACATCGCATCTGTCGAGCGGCGCGAGCGTTGGCTCCGACCAGGTGATGTTCGCGATCGGGCGGCACCCGAATGTCGCCAACCTTGGTCTCGAGAAGGCCGGCGTCGCGGTCAGTCCGAAAGCCGGCGGCATCGTCGTTGACGGTTTCTCGCAGACATCCGTTTCGCACATCTACGCCGTCGGTGACGTCACCAATCGCGTCAACCTGACGCCGGTGGCGATCCGCGAGGGCCATGCCTTCGCCGATACTGTGTTCGGCAAGCGGTCGATCCGTGTCGACCATGCCGATATTCCGACCGCGGTGTTCACGCAGCCCGAGGTCGGCACGGTCGGTCTGACCGAAGCGCAGGCGCGCGCGCAATTCACCCACGTTGACATCTACAAGGCCGAGTTCCGGCCGATGAAGGCGACGATCTCCGGCAGCGAAATGCGCGTGATGATGAAGCTGATCGTCGACGCGTCGACCGATCGCGTCATCGGCTGCCACATCGTCGGGCCGGAAGCCGGTGAGATCATCCAGGTGATCGGCATCGCGGTGAAGATGAAGGCGACGAAGGCCGACTTCGACGCGACCATGGCGGTGCATCCGACCGCGGCCGAAGAGCTAGTGACGATGCGCAAGCCGTTCGCGCGTTACGTCCGCGAGGCGGCGGAGTAACGCGCGTCACTGACGCAGCAGGTCCTGAAGCACCCGGATCACGAGGGCTCTTTTCCGGATCTGATCCGTCAGCTCGGGGTCGTTCGACCCGCGCAGCCGGTCGCGGCACCAGTTCGCAACGTCGCTCTTCTGTTGCTCGCAGATCTTGATGAAGCGCCGCATGTCGGCCGGTTTGTAAATAGGTGGGAAAGCGCGGCTGCAGTCCTCGATATAGTCGAACGGCTTGTCGATCAGCGATGTTTGCGACGTGCATTCTTTCAGCCATGTTGGATCGACGATCTTGCGGTCGGATGCCTCGCTGAGGAAAGGCCATAGGCTGAGGGCAAGAGACGCCAGCAACACAGCGCGCATCGATGTCGGACTCCCAGCGGTTCAGAAGAGCCAACCAGCCGAAACCTTGCGGCGCTTTGACGGCGGTGGCTCGACGGTTAGGTCGGAGGACTTACCGAACTTCCGGCGGCTGCCGGGCGCTGCGCCTTCAATTCATGAAAACGCGTCAGCAGCCGCTCCACATCGGACGTATCGACGCTCGCGGGCTGCGCGGCGGCGATCACGGGCTTGTCCGCGGGCGCAACTTCGGCGGCAGGCACTGCGGCTGCAGGCGCTGGTGCCTCGGTTGAGGCAGGCGTCGCCGCAGCGGCGCTATCCGGCTCCGCGACTTCAATTGTCGCATCGGGTTTGGCCGCCGCCGGCTCAGCGGGCGTGATCGGTGCAGTAGCAGCTTCTTCGGGCTTCGTTTCCGGCACCGGTTCGGAAACAACCTCCACCTCATCGAACAGCCAGTCGCCAGCTTTGCGCCAGAGCGTCTTGCGATGCTGCGGCCGGAAGAAGCCGAAGTGGCCGATCTGGCCGGCGTCGTTTTCCTTCGGTGTGATCTCGACGATCTGCGGTTCGATGGCGGTGAATCCCGAACAGAGCATGTCGACCGCGGGCCGCGTCGCCCAAGGATCGTCAGCGATGCAGAAGGCGCGCAGTTCGCCGCGATACTTTTCGAAATTGGCACGGCCTTCGAGCGCCTCGTCGGTGAAGAAGTAGCGCGGGTTCATCACCCACGACGACCACTGCAGGAACACGTCCTTCGGCATGTCCTCGCCGATGCCGAGCCGGCCCGGCACATAGCCCAGCGTGTGGGCGAGCGGCGGGCCGAGATATTTCAGCATCGCGTAGACGCGGTAGCGCTCGGGCGAGGTGAACAAGCGCCAGTGCGCCGCGAGCGCCGCGATGAACAGCGTGCGCTGAATCTCGGTGTTGTTGCGCAGCAGGCCGACGGCCTGGCCGCCGAACGAATGTCCGACGACGTTGAGCGGCTGATCCTTGTAGCGCGTGCGCATCCAGTCGACGGCGGCGGTCGCGTCGAGCCGCGCCCAGTCGCTCATCTTTGCCGGAAAACCCTTCAGCGATTTCGGCCGCGAGCCGCCGATGCCGCGATAGTCGTAAGTCAGAACCGCAGCGCCGCGGCCCGCGAGATAGCTCGCGAAGCCCTTGTAGATTTTGCGGGGAACGGCAGCGGCGGAATTGATCAGGATCGCCTGCTTGCGTTTGGCCCGGCGCGGCAAGAACAGCGTCGCCGCAAGCGTGAAGCCATCGGCTGCCTGCAGCTTGATATCGTCGATGAAAACGTCGTCGGTCTCGGCCTCAGCCACCGCAAATCCCGCCTTTTTGCCCCGCCGGGTGCTTGGCGCATTAATTTTGCGCGTAAGATGTTGAGGCGCAAGGGCGAATTGCAACTGGCGGCGGCGGCGGAGCCTGTGTATAACCCGGCTCTCCTGGTCCTCCGGTCGCGAGGGCAGGGATTTCTCAGGAGTTTCAACAATGTCCGAGCGGTGGACACCCGATAGCTGGCGCAACAAGCCGGCGATGCAGATTCCGGACTATCCGGACGCGAAAGCTTTGACCGATGTCGAGGCGCAACTCGCGACGTTTCCGCCGCTGGTATTTGCAGGTGAAGCGCGCAACCTGAAGAAGGCGCTCGGCCGCGTGGCGGCCGGCGAAGCCTTCCTGCTTCAGGGCGGCGACTGCGCCGAGAGTTTCGCCGAGCACGGCGCCAACAACATCCGCGACTTCT